>Ga0075689_106_pt1 | contig 41642 bp, 54 predicted proteins | sample RifGroA2_FD_68418 | JGI IMG/M metagenome (GOLD analysis project Ga0075689, IMG submission 68418) | Microgenomates (Amesbacteria) bacterium GW2011_GWA2_42_12 | reverse complement strand
TTACCTACTCGATACTGGAAAACTCCTTGATCTCAAATTCCCATCCTTCTGGTTTGAGAATTCCCCTCAAGGAAAATTTGTTCTCAATATGGCCTTTGGTCAATCAAAGTATTATGTGGACAACCTATCAGAAAACGTCAAACGGGGACTACGGCAACAACTAAGAAATGGTGTCTGGCCTGCCAAATCTCCATATGGCTACATTTACAACAAACCAGGAAAGAAACATGAGATTGATCTTACAAAATCCAAGCTCATCAAAAAGATTTTTCAGAAATACGCGGATAGCGAGTGGAGTCAAACAAAAATAGCCAATGTCCTGTTTGAAAACAGCTACCAAAGAAAGAACGGTAAACCACTTTCATTAAATGAAGTAGTCCATCTGCTAACTAACAAATTCTACATCGGAACTTTCAAATACAACAATGAGTGGCACGAGGCAACGCATGAGAAATTTATTAGTAAAAATCTTTTTGATGATGTCCAAAGAAGATTAAAAGAGAACAAAAAGCAGTTTAGAAACCTCAAGTTTTCCTTCCTGGGATTAGTAAAATGTGGTGAGTGTGGAGCCAGTATTACAGCCGAACGGAAATTCAAATTCTACAAGCGTACTAGAGGCCAGGTAGAGTATATTTACTACCGTTGTACCAAGAAAATCAAACCTTGTTCTCAAAAATATATTCAAGAGTATGTACTTGAACAGCAATTAAGGAAAATTATTTCCGATGCGTCCTTACCAGAAGCTTGGGCAGAAAATTGGAATAAGTGGCTAGATAGAGATGAGATAATAGAAAGACAACAAACCAGCCAGAGAATAACGGAAACCGAAAGTGAAACCAAGAAATTAGACGAGAAACTAAACATATTATTAGATGGATACTTAGATGGAACAATTGAATCTAGTATTTACAAGAATAAAAAGAATGAATTATTCGCGCGCGCAAAAAATGAGTACCATGATTTGGTAATCATGGCAAAAAACACCGGCTCGGACTACTTTTTGACTAACCGGCAACTGGGCGTCAGATACAAAATGGGCTTTGCCGAGCTCGCTTCCCGCGGGGACTCCCTTTCTGAGCGGCTAAGGGGAATCGGACCCCTGTCCTCTCCTTGGCAAGGAGAAATTCTACCATTGAACCATAGCCGCTTGGGTGTCACGCTTAGCGTGACAATAACAACGCTGAGCGTTGTGCCGTGGGTAGGACTCGAACCTACATAACTTGTTCTTCAGACAAGCGCCTTGACCATCTTGGCTACCACGGCAAAAAGTATCTCATTTTACCATTCAGTATATAATAGATAAACAGTGAAACTTTTTTTACATTTGTCGTCTTTGGTATTGGTTTTGTCGATGGCTATGGTAGGGGCGTTTATATTGTTTTTTAAAGTGTCTGCAAACAATCAGCCATTAAGTCCGGTTTCATATCAAAAGATTTTGGGGACATCAACCCTTTTGGAATCTCAGTTTGCTCCTGCTCCGGTAATTGATTCAACCTTAAAAACCGCAGACGCCAGACCCCTGATTATCAAAAATTACTTAAACAAATATAAATCTGAATTAGAGCCATATTCTCAACTTATTGTTGACGTTTCAGACAAATATTCTTTGGATTACAGATTGCTAGTTGCCATCGCTCAGCAAGAATCAAACCTCTGTAAAAGAATTCCGGCCAATTCTTATAATTGTTGGGGGTTTGGTATTTATGGCGACAAAGTTACCCGTTTTAATTCATATCCTCAAGCTTTAGATAAAGTTGCCAAAACTTTAAAAAAGGAGTATTTTGACAAAGGTCTCACCACACCAGAGGCTATCATGGCTAAGTATACCCCTCCTTCCCAAGGAAGTTGGGCTGCCGGAGTTTCTTCATTCCTGTCCGAACTTGAGTAATTTATATGCAAAAAAAACCCTTTTATGACGATCCCGACTTTTTGTACCAAAAGTATTGGGTAGGCAGGGAGTATGAGAACCAAAGCGAAAAAATTGCTATTTCCAAACTTCTAAAAAACGTGTCTGTGGAAAATGCGGCAGACATTGGAGGAGGTTACGGACGGATTACTAAAATTGTTTCTGCCTACACTAAAGAGATTACCCTGATAGAACCATCGGGGAAAATGCGCAGGGAAGCAAAAAAGTATTTGTCAGTACTCAGTACTCCCGCCAGAGGGGCGGGCAGGCAGTACTCAGTACTCAGTGGATCGGCGGAGGAAACTAGACTAGATGATGCCAGCCAAAATTTGGTGAGTATTGTTCGAGTCATACATCATATCCCGGATCCTGGCAATGTCATTTGTGAACTGGCTAGAATTATCAAACCCCACGGATTATTGCTATTGGAGTATGCCAATTCAGCCAGTCTAAAGGCACAAATTAGAAGTATCTTTACCGGACGACCTATTTTACTTTCCAGTGTTGAAAGACGAAGGTCTGCCAATATCCGCCGGGGGACTATTCCCTTTGTGAACCATCATCCGCATACGATAAAAAAACTACTTTATCAAAACGGATTTGTAATAAAAAATACTTTGTCGGTTTCCAATTTTAGAATTCCTTTATTGAAAAAGGTGTTACCTCTCAAATTATTGTTAGTCCTAGAGTCTATGTGTCAAAAACTTTTTTCTTATGGATATATCGGTCCAAGTATCTTTATTTTAGCCGAACTTGACAACAGGAAGAACCCATAGTAGTATTGGGCCAGGTCCTGCGGCTAGAGTCCACGGACTTTGGCGGTAGGATTTTTTAAAGAGTCTCAGCATCGGGCAGGAGCTGGGACTCTTTTTTTGGCTCGCTAAGCGAGCCTATTATCACGCTCAGCGTGATGTGTCTTAGATAAAGCGAGCCTATTATCACGCTCAGCGTGATGTGTGCTAAATTAAATGTATGTATTATGTCTACATTCTTCACAGTCAGAAGGATGGCAAACTCTATACTGGTTACACTCCTGATTTAAAAGCTAGGATAATAAAGCACAACAATGGTTACGTTACTGCTACAAAAAACCAACTTCCATTTCTACAGATGCCAGACAAAGAGAGTTATTTTTAAAGGGGGGAAAGGGTAAAGAAGAGCTAAAAACCCAACTTCAAACAACTTTTAAGGTGATAAAATACGAGTATCGGTGATATGCCCTCGTGGCGGAACCCTGCCTGCCGGCAGGCAGGTGGCAGACATAAGATTATGTATTTTCTTTACATACTCAAAAGTCTTTCTCGAAATATATATTACAAAGGTATAACCAATAATATAGATAGAAGGTTGGTTGAACATTTATCTGGTCAATCAAGATCGACAAAGTCACTTCTTCCAATTAATCTCATCCATGTTGAAGTTTGCGAAACCAGAATCAAGGCCAGAGAGTTGGAGAAGTATTTTAAATCTGGTGCGGGGCGTGAGATAATTAAGGAAATCGACTCTATGTAAACAATGCCCTCGTGGCGGAACTGGCAGACGCGCATGCTTTAGGAGCATGTGACCGTAAGGTTGTACAGGTTCAACTCCTGTCGAGGGCACAAAAGGAGACCGTCGGGGTAGGCGCTGGCCGCGCCCGCCCTCGCGGCCAGCGCCGCAGAGGCTTCGGACAGGGAAAATTCGAGCCGTTTATCATTTAGGAAGTAGTTCGAGCCGACTTTTTTTGCAAAGATCGCCAGATCTTTGCAAATATTTTTTGCGCGCGCGATTTTAAGTTTGATTTACGAATGTTATAATTATACCAATAAATTTGAAAAAATACTTATGGTAGAAATTTATTACAGGAACCCTTTAGGTAAAACAAGACGTAGTGATGTTGGTTCAATAGTACTTGAAACTGGAGCCAGAGTTGAATGGTTTTGGAAAATTCATCCATTTTTATCTCAAGTACTTCGTGATGAAGGTGGAAAAGGGAACCTTGTGTTTACTGGATCGGTAGCAGCTGGGAGAGCAATCGTGGGTAGTGATATTGATATAATTGATGTTATTATTCCTTTGATTAATCCGATTGCTGAACAAGAATCTTATTGTCAGATGCAACAAAAAATTGCTGACGAACTAACAGAGACACCATATAGACTTCAGTTTCTGCCAGTTACAAGTTTGGAGAAATATCAAAGATTATTAAGAGACCAAGGAACTATATTTTTTGAGTGATAAAAAATAAGTTTTGTTCTTTAAAAATTTTCGCGCTTTTTCTTTTCCGCCTTCGGCGGAATTTCGAGCCGACTTTTTCGGAGGCGCGGCGTCAGCCGCGCCGGCTTGTCCGTCGAAGCTGAAAGCGAAGGCGGAAGCGTGGCGAACCCCGCTTAGCGGGGTGAGCCTACCTTTTTGAAAATAGTTCGAAGTTGTTCGTAAATAGGGCACAGAAGGAGATCAATTTGATATAATTAAAGGAGGTTAATATGACAATCCTAGAAGTAACTCCGAATACCAAAACGGCAACTAAAAAAATCGACACTTTAAGTCAAGCACAGAGCAATTTTCAATTGGCAGTGACTTTAGCCGAAGCGTCATTATCTGGTCTAATCGTTGTTTTGGAACCGTTTAACTTGGAACAAAGAGCAACAGCAGAAACCGCAGTTCCTATAAAACAGGAATAAAACAGACCCCTTGAAGTGTTATATAATAAATACATGATCTCCAAACCTCTAAAGGTGTTGTTTGTTTCAGCAGAAGTGGCTCCATTTTCGGCTGTTGGCGGTCTCGCTCAGGTTGCTTATTTTTTACCCAAAGCATTGAAAAAAGCTGGCGTGGATGTCCGGGTATTTACCCCCAAATACGGCAGTATTAATAGTGCTCTCCTACAAACCCAGAAAATCATCGAGGGTTTAAAGATTCCTACCGGAGAAGATGAGCATAGTTCCCATCCGCAAGAATTGATCTGTAACGTTAAAGTTCTCAAGTCTCCCAAAAAAGACGACCCGATTATTTATTTTTTGGAGAACAAAGAATATTACGAGCAACGGGCCAACGTTTACAATTATTCTGACGATCATGTTCGCTTTGCTCTTTTAAGCCGTGCAGCTTTGGAATTTGTTAAACACGGAGACTTTATGCCCGACATTATTCATGTCAATGATTGGCACACTGGTTATCTCCCCAATTACCTCAAAACCGAATATAAAGATGATGAACAACTAAAATCTGTATCGACGATTTTTTCAGTTCATAATTTATATCAAGGAGTTTTTGATTTTGATCATGCCCCGGAAACTGATTTTGATGATGGTAATGGACAGTTGGTTTCGTTATTTAGTGATCGTTTCATTAAACAAAACGCCCTAAAGCGGGGGGTTATTCACGCCGACTTGGTCAATACAGTTTCACAAAAATATTCCCGGGAACTAATGACCGAGGATTACGGTAGCAAATTACACAATTTGTTCAAGGAGTTGCGCGGTAAATTTTATGGAGTGCTTAACGGAGTAGATTACAAAAGCTTTGATCCCAGAACCGACAAAATTATTAAACGTAATTACTCATCCAATAATTTGGGGCTACGTCAGGAAAATAAAGTAGATTTACAAAAAGAGTTTAATCTCGATGTTTCCCAACACACTCCACTATTGGGAATAGTAGGCAGATTAGATGATCAAAAAGGGTTAGATTTAGTCATGCAAACTATCGATTTTATCCTCAAAGAATGTGACATTCAGTTGGTAGTTTGTGGACAAGGTGACGACAAATACCGGGACTTCTTTGCTGATTTGGAAAAAAGATATCCTGGAGCGGTGGGGACACATTTAATGTTTGATGCTACTCTTCCCCGTAAAATTTTTGCTGGAGCTGACATGGTTTTGATACCCAGCAAGTACGAACCGGGCGGAATAGTAGCTTTAGAATGCCTTAGATATGGTTGCATACCCATTGTCCGGGCCACTGGAGGACTAGCCGATTCAGTAATTGATTATGATCCTACGTTAAATACCGGAACCGGTTTTTCTTTCAAAAATTATTCATCCATGAGCTTTTTGGCGGCTATCGTTAGAGGATTGGAAACATATAAAGCTCCGAATGTATGGAAAAAAATAATTAAGAGAGCTATGGAGCAAGATTTTTCTTGGGATAAATCAGCCAAAAAATACCTTGATCTCTACCGCAGGGCCATTGGTTTTGGCCAGGGGGAAGAAAAATAATTTTATGTACTGGGCAAACTTTTTGCATATCTATCAACCCCCAACCCAAACTCCAGAAATGTTGTTGAAAGTTACCAACGAATCATACCGTAAAATATTCACCGGACTTCTGGCAAATCCCACAGCCAAACTTACTTTAAATATTAATGGTGTGCTTACGGAAATGTTTGCCAATAACGGCTGTGAAGATGTAATATCCCAAATCCGCACCTTGTTGGAACGTGGACAACTGGAACTGACCGCTTCGGCCAAATTTCATCCACTGCTACCCAAACTTCCCGAAACTCAAATTATCCGCCAGATAGAGTTGAACAACGAAACCAACCGCAAATATTTTGGTCGTTTATACCAGCCCAAGGGCTTTTTTCCTCCCGAAATGGGTTACGACGAGAGAGTGGGTAAAATTGTTCAAAAATTGGGTTATAAATGGATAATTATCGACGAACTGGCTAGTCCAATTCCGCTTGATCCCACCAAAACATATGTTGATTCTTCCGGAATGCACTATTTTTTTAGAGAAAGAGGTGCCAGTTTCAAAATTTTGTCTGCCCAGCTTGGAACTGCTCAAAGTTTGATCCGCGAACTGGCCGACCGGTTGGACAAAAACGAATATATGCTTACCGCCATGGACGGTGAAACTTTTGGTCACCACCGCCTGGGATTGGAACAACTTCTGCTGGAAATATATCAATCTCCCCAAATTCCCACCGTTTTTATTTCCGAGCTCTTAGAATTGTTCCCCAATACTATTACTGTTTTACCCCGTGCTTCGACCTGGGCTTTAATGCCCAGAGATATTCTGAAAAATACTCCCTTTTCGCGCTGGGATGATCCATCAAATCAAATTCACCAAAAACAATGGGAATTGACCAATTTAGTTTTGGAACTGGTAGAACGCGAGGGACCGGAAGAACAAAAATTAGTTGATTTCGCTTTACATTCCGACCAATATTGGTGGGCATCGGCCAAACCATGGTGGAGTTTGGAAATGATTGAGAGGGGAGCTTATGAACTTCTCACAGCAATAAAAAGTTTTAAACTGGCTACTGATAACGACCGGGGATTAGCCTGGAGTTTATATATCGATATTATTACCATGGGATTTGATTGGCAAAGATCAGGCAAAGTTGCCAGCCTTTCCAAAGAAGAAGACGAAGAGATCAATACCAGAATGACCGAAGACCGGCCCTTTCTCTCACAAGAAGACTTTAAACAAATGATAGATACTATGGAAAAACAAATGCTAACCGCGGCCCAAGATCGTGAGTATTCCCGAGCCGAATTATTTAGAAAAAGAATCGAACAACTCCAAACCGAAATGGACAAAGCTCCGGTTGACAGGAAAAATGAAATAAGAGTAAATCAATAATATGGATAATAAAATTATTGCGTACTTTTGCACAGAGTATGCCCTAGATCCTAATTTACCAATTTACGCTGGAGGTTTGGGCATCTTAGCCGGAGATTATATGCGTGAAGCAAATGATCAAAAAATTTCCGTGGTAGGCGTTGGTCTTTTTTATAATTATGAGAATTACGACAAGTTAGAACTGGTGCTAGATAAATCGGGTAAGCCACTAAATATTAATGTGCCAATTCAGGATAAACAAATTAAAGTGCAGGTCTTTAAATATTTAGTTGGTTCGATTCCTATTTATTTGTTAAATACCAATGTGCTAGAGAATGATTCAGACGACCAGTTGATCACTAATAAAATTTATGTGGGAGACAAAGAAACCCGTTTAAAACAAGAAATGATATTGGGAATCGGAGGACAGAGAGTTCTTGAAGCTCTGGATATACATCCTGCAATTTATCATCTGAATGAAGGCCATTCGGCTTTTCTGGCTCTTGAACTTATCCGCCATGAAATTCAAGCCAAACAAGTAAGTTTTGACGAAGCTATTATTTTGGCTCAAAAGAAAATGGTATTTACTAATCATACTTTGGTTACAGCCGGACGCGAAATATTCAGTGACGAGTTGATTACCTTACAACTTGGCGGCTATGTCCAGGAGTTGGGAGTACCTATTTCAGAGGTGGTCAAATTGGGACAAGTAAAGGAGTCTTCTGTGTTTTCCATGACCAATTTTTCCCTGGCGGTGACAGGAAAAGTAAACGCTGTGAGCAAATTGCACGCGCTTAAAGCCGTGAGTATTTGGCCAGATTATCCTATGCTTCCAATTACCAACGGTATCCATATTAAAACTTGGGATAAAGTTGGTGATATTAAAAATCACCAGATGTGTAAACAAGAACTTTTGGATTACATTTACGAACAAACTGGTGTGAAATGGGAAACAAACCAATTACTTTTGGGATGGGCCAGACGGTTTGTGGAATATAAACGCCCACTTGCCATTTTGGATGATTTGGAGAAATTTATTGGTATCGCCAGAAACAACGAATGTCCGGTAAAAATCGTTTTCTCGGGCGAAACTCATGAAAACGATAAACAAGGTAAGGAATTGGTACAAAAAGTTAAGGATCTAATTAAAAATGAGATCGGAGATTTGGCTGTTTACTTACCAAAATATAATATGATGAATGCTCAAAAATTGGTAGCTGGTTGTGATGTATGGTTAAATACGCCTATCGTTGGTTTTGAAGCTTGTGGTACCAGCGGTATGAAAGCGGCTTTAAATGGAACTTTACCATGCTCTACTCAAGACGGGTGGATAGACGAAGCAGAATTGTATAAAGTCGGATGGATTATAGATAGCGATCATATTACCAGAAACATTCTTGATATTTTGGAACACAACATTGTGCCTATGTATTATCAAAATCAACCCCAGTGGCAAGAACATATGGAAAACGCCAGAAATATGGTTATCAATCAATTTAGTACTACTAGAATGCTTAAAGAGTATTTTGAAAAACTCTACCCCAATATTTTTTGATACAATAATCTTATGCTGCCCTTACTCCTTGCTCTTGTCCTTACCCAATCTGCTAACGATCTTTATTCGCAGGGAATTCAAGCGGGGACACAATACCGTTATGCTTATAATTCATATGTTCAGAGCAAGAATCAATTTTTGCAATATCGTACCGGCAGTACCCGTCTAACTGCTATTTCCAGTACTAATTTTGTCTTGTCCGCCCGTAACAACTGGCAAATTACTTACTTGAAATATTTGCGCCAAGTATTAGCAGACACTACCAACATTGCCAACTACAACCAAACCGTAACCTATTTGGATCTTGAGACGGAAATTAATACACTTGAAGGACAAAAAGACGCACTGTCTTCCTCTGACTCATTTGAAAAAGTTAACTCCGCTTCCAAAATTTGGGAACTGAGGTTAACTAATTCCGATAAGTTAATATCAACTGCAAAGTCTCAAATTACACAAGCCAGACTTGGGTATTTGCAACACCGGTTGCAGGAATCGCTAGATCAATTCAACGCTACACACGCTTCTCCTTCGGCTAATTTAGTGTCTACCATAAATTTAATCGATGCCAAAATCCAAGCCTCAAGCACTGCTACTGATCCGGAACAAAGTAAAAAACTTCTTAGTGACGGTGCTAAATTATTACTGGAAATATATGTACAACCGTAAATACTTAATTATTTTTATTGTCCCGGCATTTTTGTTTATCACTTTATTTATAATAATGGCTCTAAAAACAACCAAACCCCAACCCAATTCCACAACCGTTCTCAGCCAAACTACACGCCCTACTCCTATTCCTTCACCCACATTCATCCCAGGTCAAAGTGAATTGCAATCTTTATATAATGATATAAACAACCTTAATATCAAAGATCCGCTCTTGGTATCTCCCAACTTCGACCGCAAAATCATTCTGTCTGAATAAAAAGAAAAAACCCAGTCTTGCGACCAGGTTTTCTCACATGATCTTTCTTGCGATCAATCACGACTCTCTTGCGAGAGTAAAAAGAATATTACAAGATAAACCAAATTTCGTCAACTCCCAAATCGATACCACTTATCTCCCAAAAATCCTGTCATCTCCGGACGGATTAATTCGCCTCCCAATAAACTTGCCGGATAGGCCGTAAACAAGCCATATTTTTCATTTACCTCATCCACCACTCTCAACACCTTCTCCCGTTTATCAAAAACTGAACGCTGCACGCTAAACGCTAAATTACTAATGTTCACTCCCGCCTTCCTTATTCCCACCACCGGATTTTTTAAATACTCCCTACTCAATAAATCAAAAATAACCTGCGGATCACAAACCGGGTCTTTTAAAGTTTTAGTATAATGTCCCTCTCCTAAATTAGGAGAGGGATTAAGGGTGAGGTATAAAGTTCTTCCTCCCATCCCCATCTCCCGTAATTTGGCCGCCGTCTCCTCAATTAAATTTCTCACCAATTTGAGTATTGAGCTTTGAGTATCGAGCATTGAAAAAGCCGTAAACGTTCTCCCCACACTTTTGGCCGGATCCAAATCATCGACTGTAGTCAGCTGCTCTTCATTTTTCAACCACACCAAATCAGCAATTTCTGGTGGTAATTCCAATTTTCTGGCTTGTCCCAGTTTAAAAACACCTCTGTCATGCAAATAGCGTGTTCTGGCCATTCCTATTCCACATATTTCTTCTACCGCAATATTTTGGGTTTTTTGCAAATAATCCTCTGGACCCAAAAAAGTCAATCCATCCGGCTTTTGCATTTCCGATGCTAATTTGGCCAAAAGTTTGGTGTAAGAAATTCCAATCGAACACTTCATCCATTCTCCCATCTCAATTTTTATTTTGTTTTTAATTTCCAAAGCTATCTCCCAAGCACCACCGGCAAATATCTTTTGGGTATCTGTCACGTCTAAAAAAGCTTCATCTATGGAAAATATTTCTATAGTAGGGGAGTAGTGAGAAATTATTGAAATCATCCTTTTGGTTAAAGCAAAATATTTATCCATGTCCGAAGGCACCAGAATTATTTGCGGACACTTTTGTTTGGCCTCCCAAACCGTACTCCCGGTTTTGACTCCAAATCTTTTGGCTTCTACCGAAGCTGCAATAATACAACCCTGCCTGCCGGCAGGCAGGCCCGTCCTACCTTTAATTATTCCAATAGGCCTACCACGCAAGTACGGATTGGCTTGTTGTTCCGCCGTCGCAAAATAACTGTTCATATCCACATGCATGATAGTTTTCATACTGGTTGAAAATTGCAAACCGTAAATTGTAAATTTTCCCGGTCTAATCTCAACTCCACTAACGCTCCCCCCGTATCCACTCCAAAACACAAATACTTCCGCCCGCCGTCTATCCGTTCAAACACAATCGGAATTCGTTTTACTTCATATTCCCGGTTATTCAATTCAAAACTCACCGGAACCATTTTCCCATTTTCAAAAATAACCGTAACGGAAAAATTTTTCATATTGTCTTCCCCTCTTAGATTAAGAGGGGATCGAGGGGTGATACTTAAAAAATCATTATGTATTTATTTATATCCAAATTAAACCCGAATGTCAAGATGAAACGCGTGATTTTGGTACAATCTCACGTCTAACTAATAGTATGAAGGATCGGGAAAACACAACTAAAAGGGAATGTTTATACAAACCCGCAAACGATGAGTTTCTAACAATCACTTATGACACGCCAACAAATAAGTGGATAAGAACTATAATTCATATTGGTCCAAACCAACTTCGCCGTCCCAAAACACCGACGGTGGACAAAAATAATTCGTTGTAGTAATATCTACTCCTGATGAACAAAGGTTATTTGATAGCTTTTATTGTCATTTTTTTGGTCATAGTAGGTTTTATTATCTACAAAGCCAAACAAAAAATTAATTTACCCTCTGGCAAGGTGACTCAAACTCAAGAGATCGCCGGACAATCAGGAACTATGCAAAATCCCATTCTCGGTAAACCCCAAGTTAAAATCTCTACTTCCAGGGGAGATTTTGTGATTGAACTTCGTCCCGACGTAGCTCCTAAAACAGTGGCTAATTATTTGGCCAAATTTAGTACCGGTTTTTGCCAAGATCTTACCTGGCACAGAGTAGAGGATTGGGTAGTCCAGGGTTGTGATCCCAAAGGCAATGGCACTGGAGGTGAATCTAATTTATCTACCGAAACTTCTAATGAATCATTTCTCGTCGGTGGTGTGGGAGTGGCCCGCAAAGCTTCTCCTAAAGAATTTTCCAACGATTCCCAATTCTTTATTGTCAAAAAAGATAGTCAATTTCTGGATGGTGAATATACCTATTTTGGCAAGGTCATAGAGGGTATGGACATCGTCAACAAAATTCAAATCGGTGACAAAATCATCTCCACTACCATCCTCAGTAAATAGACTCCCCAACGGTTCCGTTGAAATTACTTTTACTATTCCCTGGATCAGTATCCAAAAGGGATACGAGTACGAGGTGAAAAAAGCGGTAGCAGAAGCCGAATTGCCGGGTTTTAGAAAAGGCAAAGCTCCCAAATCCGAAGTCGAAGCAAAACTGGATAAATCCAAATTATATTCTCATACCTTGGAACATTTGGTCCCGACAGAATATTCCAAAGCTGTAGAAGAACAGCACCTTAAACCAGTGCTTTACCCCAGCATCACCGTCAAGGAAGGCCAGGAAGGCAAAGATTGGATTTTTGTGGCTACCACCTGCGAAGCCCCTGAAGTAGTTTTACCAGATGAACTCAAAGGTGAAATCGACTGGCTAGTCAAAAATTCTAAAGTTACTTTGCCGCAACTTATTGTCGAAGCCGAAGCCGACCACCGGATTGCGGCTCTTGCTGAAAATCTTTCTAAATTAGGCCTTACGGTTGATAAATATTTACAAACTAAGAAAATAACTGCTGAAAATCTTCGGGCCGATACTTTGAAAACCGCTCAAGTTGAGCTGAGTATTGAGTTTGTTTTACAAAAAGTCCAGGTTGTGAAATCTCTTCCGGATCGGAAAAGCACCCTTGATTTTCTAACCACGCTCAGCGGGGTGGTATAATATCAACCAATATGGCAAGCTCTGCACCTAAGCAGTCTCGCCGACCTGCTCCGGCAAACTTTTTGGAGGCTCTTCGTGACCTCAGTCAAGACGCGGCTTCAGGAGCCTCGATTCATATTCAAAAGGCCGTTACCCAAGATATCCCCGAATCTTTTGGATTTTCCCAATCTGGAGACTTGACTCCCAATCAAAGCTTCTCTTTGGAAGATATGCGCAAGGCCGAAAATGCTGGAGAGAACCGCGCTGAAAATCGGTTCAATAATCGTCTTCAAGAAGAAAGATTAGTTTTTCTGCGCTCTGAAAATGAAACCAAAAAACAAATTCAAACTATTCAACAGGATATTCTCGCTTTTGCTAAGTCTGCTGGAGATTTGGCTCAACAGGTTCAAATAGCTACTATGCAGGCTCCGGTTAATCCAGGTATTTATCAAAGAAACTTTTTTGAGCACTTGCGCTCAGTAATCAAAGTCTTACGTCAAAATGTGGAATCTTCCCGCAACTGGCTGGCCGCCCAAAACTCCCGGGCCACCAAACGGGGATCGTATTGGGGCAGTGTCAAAACTTCCGGTACGAAGTTCATGCTCTCTCAGGAACGCTATATGGTCACCACGACGGGGTAATTTAGTGATAAAATGTGCTCACACTAAGGGCACTTAGCTCAGGAGTAGAGCATTGCATTGACATTGCAAGGGTCAGGGGTGCAAAGCCTCTAGTGCCCACTTATGTATTTAGGAGCTTACACATCAATAGCCGGAGGATTCGACAAGTGTATTGACCGTATCTCACAAATGGGGGGTAATACTCTCATGACTTTTGCTTCCTCACCCAGGTCGTTAAAAACCACCATAATCTCACCCAAGATAATTGAGTTGTATTTGCAAAAGAAAACCAAATCAAAAATTGGTCCACATTTCTTTCATGGAGTGTATCTTATCAATCTGGCTTCTGAAAAAAAAAGCCTCCTAAAAGTAAGTGTTGATTCGTTGGTATATTATCAGCAGCTCGCTGGGGAAATAGGTGGCCAAGGCACCATTTTTCATATTGGCAGCCATAAAGGCAAGGGCTTGCCTGAAGTTACAGACCAAATAGTCCGATCTATTAACGAAGTTTTGGATAATACTCCAAAAGGATTGAGACTTTTTCTGGAAAATGCGGCCGGATCGGCGGGAACTATTGGAGCGTCTTTTGAAGAACTGGCGGGAATTATTGCCAGAATTGGCGATAAGTCTAAAATTGGGGTTTGTTTAGATACCCAACACGCTTGGGCTAGTGGATATACTCTCGACACCGTACTTACAAAATTCGACCAGACTATTGGTTTAAAATATCTCAAGGTTATTCACCTTAACGACTCAAAAACCGATTTTGAATCTCATGTTGACCGTCACGAAAATTTGGGTAAAGGAAAAATCGGCAAAGATGCTCTTCAAGCTTTTATCAATGACAAAAGACTTGCCAACATCCCCTTTATTCTGGAAGTTCCTGGCCACGGTGAGGGACCAACAAAAGCAGATATTGACGCTCTCAAAAAGATGGTATTATAGAAACATGGCGGCCACTCTTAATCAAGACGATATTAAACTTCTCAAGTCAATCTTCGCTACGAAAAATGACCTTGTGGCCATGGAAAAACGCCAGAATGCAAAGTATGCTACTAAAAACGACTTGGTATCTATGGAAAAACGCCAGAATGCAAAATTTGACAATATTGAAAAAAGATTTGATGACATGGATGTAGCTTTGGCCAAATATTCTCAAGAGATAGAAGCTAGAATTGAAAATTTAGAGGATGCTGTTGGCATTCCAGCCGTTAACTGATATAATATTTTCAATTAAGTTGGCAATGACGGGACTCACCAACCCCGAGCCAAAGTTTATTAAGCCACCAAGTAGTTAGTTGGAACCCTGGGACTAACGAAGAGGTGGTTTTTGTTTTAAAAATATGAACCCGCAAGACAACGATCATAAAAAATTAGGTAAAGAACTGGATTTATTTACCTTTTCCGATATTGTAGGAAAGGGTCTTCCTTTGTGGACTCCAAAAGGAGCAACTATTCGCCGGGAACTGGAACGTTGGGTCGTGGATGAAGAAATTAAAGATGGCTATCAACACGTCTATACTCCAGACATTGCCAACCTGGCTTTATACAAAAAATCAGGACACTATCCCTACTACAAAGACTCTATGTACGCTCCCATCGTTATTGACGAAGATGAATACATGCTTCGACCCATGACCTGTCCTCATCATTTTGAACTTTATCTTTCCAGGCCACATAGCTACAAAGAACTACCGGTTAGATATGCCGAACTAGCCAAACTATATCGCTACGAACAATCTGGAGAACTTATGGGACTACTGCGTGTACGTTCATTTTGTCTTGCAGATGCTCACATCATCGCCAAAAAAGACCAAGCCAAAAATGAAATTAATAGAGTTCTTAATCTTATAGATAAAATGGTTGGCGTTTTGGGCTTACAACCAGACAAAGATTATTGGTATCGTCTGTCTTTGGGAGAAAGATCGGACGACAAAAAGTATTTTAAGGATGATGCTGCTTGGGATCATGCAGAAAGCGTTTTGAGAGAAGTTCTACAAGAAAGAAAATCTAAGTTTATAGAAGCTCCAAATGAGGCAGCATTTTATGGCCCAAAAATCGATATTCAAATGAAAAACGCCAACGGCAAAGAAGACACTGCTTTTACAGTTCAATACGATTTTGTCATGCCCCAAAGATTCAATCTTGTTTATACAAACGAACATGGCCAGGAAGAACAGCCAATTGTCATCCACCGTTCCTCAATTGGTGCTATCGAAAGAGTTATTGCTCTTTTAATCGAGCACTACGCCGGGGCCTTCCCCCTCTGGCTAGCCCCAGTTCAAGTCGTCATTCTTCCCATATCCGACAAATTTGTCCTATATGCTCAATCTGTCCTAAATTCGCTTAAATCGGCCAATATTCGAACCGAACTCAATGACAAAAATGAGCCACTAAACGCCAGAATTAGGGATGCCGAAATGCAAAAGATTCCATATATTCTCGTCGTGGGTGACAAAGAAATTGAATCTGAATCTGTTTCTGTCCGTCACCGCGGCCAAAAAGAATCATCAGTCCAAAAACTGCAAGAGTTTACCAATCAGCTCAAAGCTGATATAATCAACCGCATCTAGTGAGTACACAGCACTTTCGAATTAATAACCAAATCCAGGCAAGTCAGGTTCGCCTGCTGGCTACGGAGGGTACGCAAATCGGAGTAGTGTCTCGAGATGAAGCTCTTTCAAAAGCTCGTGAGTTGGGTGTCGATGCTGTCGAAATCGCCCCTTTGGCCGTACCTCCAGTGGTTAAGTTAATTGATTACAAAAAGTTTTTGTATCAGCTAGCCAAAAAGGAGCAAGTTGCCAAATCGTCCCAAAAGAAAGTCGATCTAAAAGAAGTCCGTTTAACGCCATTTATGGCCGAAAATGACTTTAATACCAAGTTCGACCGCACCAAAGGATTTTTGGAAGAAGGGCATAAAGTCAGATTAGTGGTTCGCTATACCGGCCGGCAAATGGACCAAAGACAATTTGCCAGTTCAGTCATGAACAAAATGGTAGCAGCGGTTTCCGATATTTCCATTATCGACCAAGGATCCAAATGGGTCGGCAAGCAATTTATCGCCACCATCTCACCTGTTAAAAAATCCAAAACCAATAATATCCCGATTGTCCCCGCTTACGCGAAGAGCGAAACATAGTTTCGTTTTAAGAGGGGATACCCCAAAGGGGAGGGGTGATATATATAAATATGAAGCAAAAAACCAGAAAATCAGTTTCCAAGAGATTCAAAATTACCAAAACCGGAAAGGTTCTGCACCGTAGTGCTTTTGCCCGACATTTACGCCGCAAAAAATCGGCTTCCCAACTCAGACGTCAAAACAAACTACGCCAAATGATTGGCCCACGAGCCCGTAGAATAAGACGCATGTTAGCCATAGCCTAAAAATTACATGAGAGTTAAATCACCCACACACCGCCGCCATCATAAAATCCTGACTGCTGCCAAAGGGTACCGGATGGCCAGAAGCCGCTGGTACAAAGTGGCCAGTGAAGCTGTAGTTCATGCCGGACAATATGCTTTTACCGGTCGTCACCTCAAGCGCCGTGATCTGCGGGCTACTTGGATTATCCGTATGAATGCAGCCTTACGACCGTTGGGAATATCTTATTCCGAATTTATTCCTATGCTTAAAAAGGCGAAAATAGAACTCGACCGTAAAATTCTTTCTCAACTAGCCACTAGTGAACCAAAAGTCTTCGCCGCCATCGTTGACAAGACCAAAACCAAAGTTTAGAGTAGTCTCATGCCCACCCTCACCAGTCAAATTATCAAGGCCGTTGTTTCTGAAGAAGTAAAATATTCGACTTCAGTGCTTCAGTCGGAAATGTCCGAAGTTCGAAAAGAAATCAAAACTCTCGAGAAAAAATTTGATCTAAAATTTGATACGGTCATAGAACAATTAACAGATTTAGCCGGCAAATTTAATAAGTTCGACGAAGAACAAACCGTACTTTCAGGCCAAATGAGCGATCGCACGGATCGAATCGAAAAACTCGAAGTTGCAACTTTTGGTGTAGCTGCGATTTAGGATATAATCTCCTCATGCGCGAGAAATTGCAAAACATAAAAAACGAGGCTTTGGCCCAAATTATTAGTGTGAGCGATCAAGAGGAATTAGAAAGATTGAGAGCTCATTACCTAGGCAAATTCGGCCAATTAGCCCAATTTGCCAAAGAGCTTCCAAAATTATCACCGGAGGAAAGGATAAACGCCGGTAAAATTTTCAACGATGCCAAGACTGCCATCGAAAACGCCGTCAATTCCAAAACCCAAATTCAAAATCCCAAATCCCAAAATTTAGATGAGACTTTACCGGGAGTTCCGGTAAGAGTGGGTCTACTCCATCCAATTTCTGCGGTCGCCCGCGAAATGAATGACATCTTTAGGTATTTGGGGTTTAGTGTGGCCGATGGCCCAGAGATAGAAAACGATGAATTTAATTTTACCCGTCTTAATCTTCCGTTAAATCACCCAGGTAGGGACTTGCAGGATTCATTGTATATAAAGGAGCCCAATATTGTTTTACGTACTCACACTTCAAGTGTAGAGTCCCATATTTTAGAAACCCATAAACCTCCCTATCGTTTTGTATTCCCGGGTAAATCATATCGATATGAAAATGTCAGTGCCTCAAATCATATGGTCTTTTATCAATATCAAGGAGTGGCTGTCGGAGAAAATATTACTTTAGCAAATCTAAAATCCACTCTCGAGACTTTTGTCCATATGTTTTTCGGACCAGAAAGAAAATCCCGCTTTAGATGCAAATATTATCCCGAGGTTGAACCGGGAATAGGTGTAGATATAGATTGTCAATTTTGCAATCAAAAAGGTTGTAGTGTTTGCAAAAACCGGGGCTGGATTGAAATGCTGGGTGGAGGAATGGTTCATCCAAACATGTTTCGGGTGGTAGGAATTGATCCTGCAAAATATTCTGGATTTGCTTGGGGTATGGGATTAGATCGGATCACCATGGCTCGTTACAAAATAAACGATATCAGAGCTTTATTTAATGGAAATTTAGTTTATAAAATATGATCGTACCATTAGATTGGTTATCGGATTACGTAAAATTACCAAAAGAAGTCAAGTTACTCACCGATAAATTGACCGTTATTGGACATATGCTCGATAAAGCAAAGGATAACATTATAGATTTAGAACTCCGCGGTAATAGACCAGACTTACTTGGACTTATTGGAGTGGCGCGTGAAGTAGCAACTGTGTTTAATCAAAAATTAAAACTTCCAGACGTGAGCACACTTCCAAAAATTGACAAGGGTTGTAACTTAGTTAAAGTAGACAAATCAGCTCAGGATTTAGTTTATAGATACACGGCTTTTAGTATGAAAATAAAAATCGGTCCATCACCCGGTTGGATGATCAAGAGATTGGAAAGTTGGGGGGTTCCTACAATAAATAATGTAGTCGATATTACAAATTATGTCATGATTGAAACAGGCCAACCCATGCATGCTTTTGATTCGGATAAATTAATTGGCAAAAGATTAAACTTGCGTCTCGCGAAAAATGGAGAGAAGTTCTCAACTGTCCAGCAAGGACAAATTGTGACTCTATCATCCGAAGATCTTGTCATTTGTGATGACGAATCTCCTCAGACGCTAAGTCTAATTGGAGGATGGGGTTCAAAAGTTTCTGATCAAACATCAGAAATATTACTCGAAGCTGCCACATATAACCAGGCAAATTGTCGTCGTAGTTCCCGACGTCTAAAAATTGTTACTGATGCATCAGTCCGGCATGAGAAACTATTACATCCCGCTCAGGTACTTCCGGCTCTTGAGAGAGCGTATTACTTACTGCAAAAATATGCCTCAGCCAAACCAACTAGTTTAGTGTCAGATTATTACCCAAATCCCACTGCACTCAAAAGCATTCTTTTCTATTCTTCTGAAGTAAAAAGATTAGGGGGTATTGATATTTCTGTCAAGACTATGATCAAGATATTAACTTCGTTAGAATTTAAAATTGTTAAATCAGGACTAAGTTACAAGATAACCCCACCAACCTTTAGAACAGATATTGAACAATCAGCAGATATAGTGGAAGAAATTTTAAGAATATATGGCTACGATCAAATTCCTTCAATCCCACTGTCGGGAATAATACCCCAACCCATGACCTATTCTTCATATAAAATTCAAGAAACTTTACGTGATCACATGACAATACTCGGTTTCGATGAAGTAATTACCTTGTCAATGATAAATAATAAATTAGCAAAACTATTTGGCTGTGACGCTGACGCCATTAGTTTAATAAATCCACCCGATCCAGATATAGCAACTCTACGAACCTCTCTTATTCCTGGATTGACTGAATATGCCAGAAAATTACTTAATCAAAACATCAGCGATATTAAATTATTCGAGATAGGAAAAGTATTTTACAAACAAAATAACAAACATGTGGAAGTCATTAAGTTGGGTTTTATATCGACAGGAAATTTTTTTGATATAAAGGGGATCGTTGATACTCTGGGGAAATTATTGGGAATTTCGAATCTAAAACCACAAATTTCTCAACTGGATCCGGCTATCACGTATGAACTGGGCATTAAAACATCCTTATATTGGGTAGAAATAAATGTTGATAATCTAATTCACGAGCTTCCACCATTTGTAAATCATTATGAAATTCGATCAATCTATCCCCCCATTATCGAAGACATAAACATTATACTAACCGAAAGTTACGACTCTTTAATTAATAAAATCAAAAAACTCAGCTCTTTGATTAAACAAATTGACTTAATCGATAAATACGAAAATAAATTAACCCTACGTATAACTTATCATTCCAACTCCAAACAGCTTTCATCATCTGATGTATCTCCAATCAGGGAAAAACTAATGTCCCTCTCCTAATCGCAGATATAGACTTTAGGAGAGGGATTAAGGGTGAGGTATTAGGGTGTCGAACTTGCACTAGGACTGGGGGAAGCGTCCCAATCCTGATTTATTCCTACCCTAGTATTTCTGGTTCCCACGCGGTCTTGAGTATCAGTAGCCTTAATATCAATACTGTGTGTGCCGTTGGTCATGTGTACAGTCACTTCCCAAGGAGTGCTAGTTAATGTTTGTTTAGATACCCCATCTACAAAAAATTCCACTTGTTTAATTGGATCCGGGCTGGTGATATCCACTTTAATTTTTACATCACCAGAATCATTATTAATTCTGGATTTATCGGATGGTTCGTTAACTGTAATCCACACTTGATTACCACAACCCAAATCCGACGGGGGATGATATTTAGGCTCGGCTTGATCTTTGAGCCAATCATCAATTCCCAGTTGCCATTTATTTACGTTATCAGTGCCGATAAATGGATCCTCTTCTTTGAAAAAGAAATACTCTTGTTCATCACCTGAACACATTCTGACTTTTTTGTGAATTGGATCGTCTGATCCCGGTTCAGTACCCTTGATAAAAACTTCCTTTTTTGCATCAAACCCATCATGAACCCGATATCCGGAAATTTTATCCACGTCAATTTCAATTATTCCATCTGGCCTTGGAAATGGTTCGTCTGTCTTTTTATTCAAAGCGGCCAAAATTATCCTTTTCCATATTGGAGCTGCTCCTGTCACACCGGAAGCCACCTCTTTCATGGGTGAGTTGTCGTTGTTACCAACCCATACTCCAGTCACTATTGAAGGTGTCCAACCTATTGTCCAATTATCTCGTTTATCGTTGGTAGTACCGGTTTTGACTGCAATACTTTTTCCAGAAACATTAATGGCACTATTAGGTCCAAAAGTAATACTTCTGGCGTTTTGGTCTGATAAAATTGAAGAAATAATATATGCTTCTTCGGGAGTAATTACTTGTTTGTGCACCGTATCTTTCCACTCCTCCAACACCCGTCCATCTTTATCGGTAACTCTGAGTATGGCCACTGGATCTATCTTTTTTCCACCGTTGGCAAAAGCACTATATGCCGACACCATATCCAACAACTTAACTTCTCCACCACCTAACGCCATAGACAACCCCAGACGGCTTAAATTATCCTTGGTCGGTTCCAGAGTAGTCAATCCCATATCGTAAGCTATTTTCAAAGTATCGAATATGCCGGCAAGTGCAAGCATTTTAACCGCCGGTACGTTGATAGAATTACCCAAGGCTTCACGCATTAAAATTGGTCCTCTAAATTTCCCGTCGTAATTTTCAGGGACATACTCCGGCTTATCGCCGCCTGGAAACGAAGTTTTAACATCCATAAAATTAGTGGACGCAGTATAACCTTTGCGTAAACCTGCTAAATACACCACCGGCTTTATGGACGACCCCGGTTGTCTAATGCCCTGAGTCACCACATTGAATTTTCCATCGTAATCCGGATCATCCCAACCCCGACTTCCTACCATTGCTAGAATTTGGCCGGTTTTGGGGTCTATGGCTACCGCAGCTCCGTTGGTAATTTTTAGATATTTTACTTTGTCTATTTCTTCACTTACTGCTTTTTGAGCGGCATCTTGCAAATCCAAATTCAGAGAAGTGGTCACTCGCAAACCACCCTGTTCTACTGCATTTTCCCCATAACGATTAACCAGCTGTTGCTTAACATAAAATACAAAATGTGGAGCTTTCAACTGACCCGATCCACTAGCAAATTGGACGTTGGGTAAATCTTTTTTGGCGTTTAATTCTTGTTCACGGGTAATATAACCGTCCTCACGCATCCGTCGTAAAACTGCGCCAGCCCGATCAATATACAATTTACCTGCATAAGGCGAGTATTGTGTGGGGGATTGTGGTAAACCAGCTATAATCGCCGATTCCTCCAATGACAAAGCTGAGGAATTTTTGCCAAAATACATTTGTGCCGCCGATTCTACTCCCCAAGCCGTTCCCCCATATGGAGCTTCATTTAGATACATTTGTAAAATTTGATCCTTGGTATATTTCCGTTCTACTTGTATTGTCAAAATAAATTCTTTTAATTTACGGATCACAGTTCTCTCTGGCGTCAGTAACACATTTTTAACCAACTGCTGAGTAAGTGTAGATCCTCCCACCACCCTATGTCTGGTAACGATGTTCCAAACAATTCTAAACGGAGTTAAAGGATCAAATCCGCCATGCTTATAAAAATCCTTATCTTCAATTGCCACTGTGGCTTGGCGAACCGTTAAAGACACCGCAGACAAATCCACCGGAGTCCGTTGCTCATCCGAAAAAACGTCATACAATAATTTGTTGTTTCGATCGTAAATCTTAGTGGCAAATCCATCCCGTCTTACAATCTTGTCTGGACTCGGTAAATCACGCACAAAAAGAGCAAATCCCAGAAGCATAATGATCAATACCACCACTATCGCTCCAAAAAACCAAAAAGCTAATTTAGCGAATAATTTGGATCGAGCTGTTCTACGTGAATATCTGATCACTGGTATATAATATCTCTTGTGATCCTCTCGCGCAAACAAAAGAAGCTGTGGGTGATAATTGTTGCCATTTCTTCTATTTCTTTAGTTCTGTCTTCAGCACTATCATTTCTCATCCGATGAAATAAATTTAGTATCACTCTCTTCAATTCTCCCTCTTAATTTAAGAGGGAGAAGGCAATTTTATTTATCACGGATTTGATATCTAGATCTACTTCCGAATTTTTAAATCTGAGAACTTTAATGCTGAATGCTTCAAGATATTTTGTTCGATATTTATCATATTTTTGCTGCGAGGCACTAAAATGGACGCCTCCGTCCAATTCAATCGCCAACCTCTTTGCTGGACAGTAAAAATCTACAACATAATTATCAACGCTATATTGTCTTATGAATTTAAATCCTGTTCTTGAGCCTTGCAAGTGTTTCCACAGTAATTTTTCCTGAAGGGTTGAGTTGTTTCGAAGCTGTTTTCTTCGTTCCGTCATGGTTGTTCTTTGTAAATGAAACAAAGTATTCATAAATATTATTTTATATTAAAACCCCCTCTTAGATTAAGAGGGGGTAGGGGGTGATACAATAAAAACAAATGAATCTGGCTGGAAATATTACCTCACTCCCGGGAATTGGTTCGATAGTGGCACAAAAATTTTCCAACTTGGACATCTATACAGTTTTTGATTTGTTGTATCACTTACCCAGCAGATATGAAGACCGGACTATTATTACTCCAGTGAGTCAAATAAAAGTCGACGATACGGTTACCGTAATTGGAACTATTGATAAAATTCAAAACGTCTTTACCAAAAACGGCAAACGTCTGCAACTGGCCACTTTGGCCGATTCATCGGGAAAAATTTCGGTCTTATGGTTTAATCAGATGTATCTGGCCAAATCAATTCCACCAAATTCCGAAGTTTCTCTATATGGAAAAATAGCATTTTATAATAAAAAACCCGCCCTCTTTTCTCCAGACTACGAGCTAATTGCCAACAACCTGCCTGCCGGCAGGCAGGGCCATGAACCATACGCTACTGGGCGGATAATTCCTATTTACCCGGAAACAGCCGGACTAACTTCCAAATTTATCCGTAAAAAAATCTTTGATTTAATCGGTCAAATTCCCGAGGAAATTCTCCCTCAAACTCCAGCTGGTCTTCCCGGTTGGAAACAAGCAATTAGTAATATTCATTTCCCCAAAAGTCTGGATCAAGTAGAACCAGCCAGAAAAAGACTGGCATTTGACGAGTTGTTACTAATTCAGTTGGGAAATTTACAAAGCAAAGCACAGCGCCAATCTCAAAAAGTGAAATACAAATTTGATTTTTCTGATTTGGAAATTCAAAAATTTGTTCAGTCTCTACCATTTACATTAACTAATACTCAAAAAGAAAGTGTCGTAGAAATTTTAGAAGATTTGCAAAAAGTGGTTCCTGCCAATCGTTTACTTCAAGGCGACGTCGGTAGCGGCAAAACTGTGGTAGCGGCTATTGCCAGTTTGTCGGCCCATCTGTCTGGGTTGAAAACTATTTTTTTGGCCCCCACCCAAATCCTGGCCCAACAACATTATCAAACCCTCACCGATTTATTTAAAAATATCGATCTTAAAATAGATCTTGTCACTTCAAACCACAAACTGAATACTGAACACCGAACACCGAATATTCTCGTCGGTACTCATGCTCTACTTTCCGAAAGTATCATATTGGAAAAAGTGGGGTTGATAGTGATAGACGAACAACATAAATTTGGAGTAATTCAACGTCAGCAGTTAATTAAAAAGGGTGATTCTCCTCATGTCCTCACCATGACGGCCACCCCCATACCCCGCACCGTTGCTCTCACTCTACTTTGCGACCTTAATGTTTCTACCCTTGATGCATTGCCATCCGGTAGATTACCAGTAAAGACTTGGGTCGTCCCTGAAATTAAACGCGATCCGGCCTACAAATGGATAAGCCAACAGTTAAAAACCAATCATCAACAAGCCTTTATTGTTTGTCCTCTCATTGAAGAAAGCGAAACCTTGACTTCTATCAAATCGGTGAAAAAACATTATGAAGACTTACAAAAAATATTTCCGGACTTGAAACTCGGATTATTACACGGCCGACTCAAACCAAAAGAAAAAGATACTGTTTTGGAAGAGTTCCGTAATTACAAACTGGATATCCTGGTTACTACTCCGGTCGTCGAAGTGGGAATCGATATTCCCAACGCTACCATTATGCTTATTGAATCCAGCCAGCGGTTTGGACTGGCTCAGTTGCATCAATTACGTGGCCGGGTGGGCAGGAGTGATAAGCAATCCTATTGTCTGTTGTTTGCCGAAAGTCAAACACAACGTCTTGCTGCCATGCAAACCCACCATAGCGGCTTGGAACTGGCCAATATCGATTTAAAAATTCGGGGAATTGGCGATATTTATGGTACCGCCCAACATGGACGTAAATTAAATTTAAAGATTGCCGGACTAACTGATTTGGACTTAATAGAACAGTCCAAAAGGGCTAGTGAAAATTTATTTTTAAGCCTCAAAGATTTACCTCTCTTGTCAGAACTGCTTCCACAGGATAAAATCAGTGCCACATGACTCCTCTAACAAAAAGACGCTGGTCAACTCGCAGGCAAGGTAAACGCCGGGCAACCATTAAGCTAAAACTGGCTGATCTGGTTCCGTGTCCAAATTGTCACCAACCCGTCAGATCTCATATTATGTGTCCACACTGTAAATTCTACAATGGTAAGAAGATTGTCTAAATCATGGATGAAATCGAACTCGAATATCGCTTAACCGATCAATCCATCGATTGATCGATCCATTATACATATCCCATTTAAAAAATTCCTTTTTTTGGTATACGTCCGAGAGCCGCAGGGATGGCGTATTTTAAAAGAACCTCTTTTAATAAATTCTTCATTGCTTCACTAATTTTCATTCTTTCAACTACTTTCACCACTGGGTCTCGCCGTTCTCTGGAATATTTATAAATAGTCCTAAATTTATTAACCGTAGCCCTGGTCAAATGCAACATTTTGGCAATTTGTACGTCAGAGTAATCTTTATCTATCAACACGAATGCCACCAACCTCTTTGCCACCATAAAATATTCCGACTCGCTCAATAGGGATTTCATCAAAGATTCCATTTCATCTTTATCCGAAATCTTTACCAATTCATTCAAAAACAAGTTTCTAATTCTTATTTGTTCATCTGTGGTCAACGGCCACTTCGATAGGGGACTCATAGAGCAATTGTATCATCCATCGATGCATCGATGGATCGATCTATTATACATATTAAAAAACTGGTATACTAAATCCTGTTATGAAAACGTCATCTGATCCCAGACATAGACGGCGGGCCAAAATTGTCCAGCACTTGTTTTCGGCTTCGTTTCGCGATAAACCAGATGCCTTTAGTAGACCAGTTTGGAAAAAACTTGATATTATTGATCCCTTAATCCGACAGGCGGCTCCGGAATGGCCCCTGGACAAGCTCAATCCGGCTGATTTGGCGGTTCTGCGTCTGGCTGTTTATGAATTGGTAGTTGACAAAAAAGTCCCCTACAAGGTTATCATAGACGAAGCAGTGGAGTTGGCCAAACTATACGGCAGCGAGTCTGCACCTAATTTTGTTAATGGCGCCCTAGGCAACATATGCAATTATCTAAAGCTATCCTAGAATTTTTAAGCGACGATCTGCACCTGAGTGTAGATAGTCTGACTCCCGAAACCAGTTTTGCCGACCTGGGTCTGTCTCCCGTGCAAACCCAAAATCTGCTTTCCAAAATGCAGGACGCGCTGGGAATGATTCTGCCAGAAGATAAAATTGCCACCATCTTGACTATTGGCGATCTCTTAAACATCAGCGAAGAAGAATGACATCCAATCAAAAACAGTCCTTTATCCACCGCTCGTATTGTAACGAGCATCCAGGCGAGCAGTCCAATGAACGTTTGGAGTTTTTGGGTGATTCCGTACTATCTCTGGTTATTTCCCACAGACTCTACCAGCTGCTCCCCAATTCTCCTGAAGGAGATCTCACTTCCCGTAGGTCACATCTGGTGCAAACCACTACCCTAAGCACTAAAGCCATTCTTTTGGGCTATGACAAAAAACTCAAGCTGAGTAAAGGCGAGGAAGAATCCGGTGGCCGGACCAATCCGGGGTTGATGGCTGATACTTTTGAGGCGGTGTTGGGAGCCTTATTTATAGATGAAGGGTTAGAAGCCTGTAGAAAATTTCTAACCGAAGTCTTTCCCGATACTGAATTAACGGCCGATATTCAAACCAAGGATCCCAAAAGTTTGCTCCAGGAAAAATCTCAAGCCGCCGGAATGGGTACTCCTACCTATGAGACTGTAGAGGCTGTCGGACCAGATCACGCCAAGAAATTTACGATCGCCGTAGTCTTAGCTGGAAAAAGAGTTGTGACCGGAACGGGTAACAGCAAACAACGGGCTGAAACCGATGCCGCCGGAAATGCTCTTTCAAAGCTCTTTTAGACCATTTTTATGATAAAATTAAGATATGAAAACGACTAAATTGCCTGAGTTTTTAAAACCATATTTTTGGGATGTAGAGTTTGATTCAATACAACTACAAAAAAGTGGGTATTTTGTTATTAAGAGAGTATTGGATAGGGGAGATACTAAATCAGTTTTGTGGTTGAGAAAAAACTTTTCAGATAGGGAAATTGCCGAGGTGTTATCTAAGTCTAAAGATCTGTCGCGTCCTACAGGAAATTTTTGGGCCGATATTTTACATTTAGACAAAACACAATTGCCATGTTTAATAAAGCCATACTCCCGGATACATTTCGGGCTATACAGCTAGTCTCTAAGATTCCTTTTATGAAGAAGGCTTATTTGGCTGGAGGGACGGCTTTGGCGATGCAATTAGGACACAGAGTGTCTGTTGATCTGGATTTTTTCACTCTTAAAGAATTTGATGAAGATGCGTTGAGTGCTCAACTATTACGCTTCAAAGATTTTGTGCAAAAAAATAAGGCCTGGGGAACTGTTCAGGGAAAGATTGGACAAACGGAATTTAGTTTGTTTTATTACAAAAATATTTTAATTGAGGAAGTCATAGAGTACGAAGGAATAAACTTAGTCAGTAAAAAAGATATTGCAGCTATGAAGATAGATGCCATACAAGGCCGAGGGACAAAGAGAGATTTTGTGGATGTATATTTTTTGTCCAAGTTATATAAATTGGAAGAAATGTTTAATTTTTACGATCTAAAATACGGTATTCTGGAAGACAGGTGGTATTCAATTCTGCGAAGCTTAGACTATTTTGAGGAAGCTGATAGAGAAGATATGCCAAAGATGTTGGTGAAAGTGGAATGGGAAGAAGTAAAAAGATTTTTTCATAATGAATCCATGCGTCTTGCTCACCTGCGTCCGGATTTGTTTTGATAATTTCATCCATCTTATAGCGCCCTTCGCGACTCTTGAGAGCGAAAGCATCGAAAGACAAAGCGAAGTAAGATAGAGGAGTATACGGAGAACGGAATGTTATAATAAATTATGGTTGATGCGCAAACAACTTCAATAATCCGTACAATTATTAAAAGATATTTGCCAAATTCTGATTACAAAATCTTTGTGTTTGGGTCTCGCGTTCAACCACAGCACCGTAAGTTTAGTGATTTGGATATTGGTATATTGGGTCCATCTAAAATTTCTGGGGAGACTTTGGTACGAATAAAAACAGAGCTTGGCGATTCCGACATTCCGTATTTAACCGATGTGGTGGATTTTTCAACGGTCCACGAAAATTTTAGGAAGCGTGCCTTATCTAATACAATCTCTTTATGACCTACACAGATCGCTTATCAGAACTCAACACGGCCCTTGCTAGACTTAAAGAGGCTCTCCCGCAAGTTCAAAATCAACTCGATAAAGATGGCACTATCCAGCGTTTTGAATTCGTGTTTGAATTACTTTGGAAAACTCTCAAAGATTATGCAGAAGACAAAGGCCGTCTCGATGCTTCAAGCCCTAAAGATGCTTTTAGGGTCGCTGCTGATTTGGGTTTGATAGATAATCCTCAAATCTGGTTCGATTTTCTCAAAAATAGAAATACGGCCACTTATATCTACAGCGAGCAATCAGCTAACGAGGTTTATTCTCAAATTCCTTCTTTTGTCACCGCTGCTGATTTGCTGATTTCCAAACTTAGTGTATAAACACACTCACCTCGTCCTATAGTTTGCAATACTTTACTTGATCTGGTATACTCTTCTTCAGATGTTTGAAAAGCGCATAAATCAATTTATTTTAAGGCTAGTTAGCCTTAGTTAACTTCCCCGCAAGGGGATTTTTTATCCTGCCTATTTTTGTGGTAGGGCATAGCAAAATATTATGGAAATCTCACTTATGGGTAAAAGAATTCATATCCCAAAATTGGTCAATAATTGGCTGGAATTTGACCGAGCCTTCAGCGCCAAAGTTATGGCTGAAGATAGGAGCCGTATGACAAAACCGGAATTAGAATACGCCGCACTACAGACGGTTTCCACAATCGCATTAGCAATTGCTCTAACAGCTTGTGGTAGAATTCTTAGCACTCAAAATAAGCCTATAGAAACTCCAGCGGTTGCTAAACCACAGATTGCTTATTATCTCAAAAGTCAGGTTCAGGGAGATCCGACCTTACAAAGCCAATTTGCAGGAGTGCAAAGACTTTCTGGTAAGGGAGATAGTTGTTCTCCCGCTATAGTAATGGTAGAGGGTGGTAAGGCAGGAGGAGAGTCTGCAGGATTTTGTACCAAAGATAATGTTATTACAAATGTTGTAGTGCGTGGGGATAGAAATGGTACTCAGCAAACTGTAAATGAAGATTTAATTACCCGAATGCATATGGGGCCAGACGGTAAGCCGGATATTGCGTATATAGAATATGGAAGTGGAGACAATAAAGGTCTTTTGTTTACTTATGATTATGCTTCTAAGGTAACCACGTGGCATTTTACCAGTGGGGGAACGGTTGACGACGAAACCTGCCACTCCAAAAACCCCCCCCACCAAAGAAGCCATAAATACACCAAGTCCAACGCCATATCCTGAAGCAGTAGTACAAGCGCTTCCTGAAGGAGCCACCATTACTGGCCAAGTTAACGGCTACATTGAAGCACTTGATGACCGAGGCTATGTATTTACGTTTGATGAAACTAAACAAACGTTTGTCACCAAATCGGAGTGGGTACTTGAGCAGATGGGAGTCAGCAGGCTTTATAAGTGGGGAGATACCGGGCCGATTCCGATTTCAAGCGCAACCACGGAGACTAATAACGGCTCTGATGGCCGCCCGCAAAGTGTTAGTTATTATATTCAGGCGGTGACTACCGGTGAAACATTTCAGGAAGGAGACGAGTGGTGGGGAAAAGTATGGCTGATTGATCCCAAAACGGGAGACAAGGTAGAAGCCGAGGTTAATCTGGGCGGACCCAAAATGCTTCCGCCTGACAGTGCGAATGTTTCGAAATTTGAGGAAGTAGAATACTTTTTCTCCGGATCTTCCAGCGGCCCACGGAGCATTGAAAACAACCGAAGGATGTTTTCGCAGGCCAATAAGCAAGTGGCGCTGAGTGTAAATGGGCTTATTGTGCCCATTAATCCCGATTGGCCCGGAGGAGACGGCGTTGAAGCCTTAAGAAAAATGCGGTCGGAAAAAGCGGAAGATTGGATAAGGCTCGGGGAGTGGCTTATCAATCCATCTGCGGATGTATCTCTTCGACAGATAATTCAGAACATAGGGCCAGCACTCTATGTTCAAAGTTATTGGATATCAACCAAGTAGTAAGCAAATCCTCCATCTTGCACGAGTTTGTGGTTTAGTTATAATCTAGTAGAACAACTATGTTTCGGAGATTTAATAAGCATCTGTCCTTAGCGTTTTCGATTTTCTTTGCGGTTTTGTTCTCCGTATTTCCCCAAAGGGCAAGGGCGGCATATTGTGCGCCCCAAAGAGTGATTAACGCTAATGTCTATCATTGCAGGAATGCAACTGATGAAGAAAAATGCGGGAGACGATGCCAGTATGACGGTACAGTAGACTTTACAGCGGACTGCGATCAGGGAACTTGCACAACTTATCCTTTCTACAATCCGGACTATGGTCTTAACTGTTCTGACAGTATTGTTGATGGTTGTTGGCAGTGTAATCTCTCTGACCAACTTTTAGGAGAAGGTTTTGGTTGTTGGGTTGGGGGTGGCCCGACGCCGACGCCAACATCTGGGCCGACGCCCACGCCGGGGAGTGGATCGCAGGGATGCGATGGGCCGTGCAGCACAAATGCGGATTGTGTATCGGGAATGACTTGTAAACCCAACGGCCATCCGGGGTGTTGGGGGAATGCGTGTGAGCAGGGTGGCGGGGGAGGAACAGTTTCTTTGACCAACTACAATCCTCTGTGCAGTGGAACCACCCAAAGCATTAGAGGGACAGTTAATTATGACCTCAGTAAGTCGTGTCAGGTTAAGATAGGAGTATATCTGCCCGGTTGCCAAATAGACGCCGAACACAACAAGACAAATTGCATTCTGGCTACTCCTGAATGGTTCTACAACACTCCCACCGGTTGCAACAATTGGAATATAGGTCCAATGAATTTCACTCCCACTACCCCCGGCAACTATGTCACACTGGCGGATCTTGGCAGCGGAGAAAGCTTATACCCACTTATTTTTTGGAAAGCCAGCGGGGGCGGGTACGATTTTAGGGTAGATAATTGTGGACCAACTTGCACTGTAGATATACCAGTAAACACCACGGTCATAATAGGAACACCTGTTGATGTAACTGCTACTACCACAGGCACGGTAGAAGAAGTACGTTTTACTTCAGGAGCCCCAGCATATTTTACAGCGACGTCGCCTGTTACTAGTAGTCCATACACATCAAACATAACCGGGGTGAAAGCCGGGACAAAAATTCTAACTGCGGATGGAGTAGTGGATGGAGCAGTTTTGTGTACAAAAAACGGCTTGATAACTGTAAAGTCTCCAACAACTGCTTGGTGGCAGGTGGAGGGGGGAGCCACAGCTATGCAAAATATTGTCAGTAATATTCCCTCTGGTTCCAGCTCAAAAAACCTGGACAATGCAGCAAGCAATAGTACAACTGGGGTAATAGCTACTAATGGTACGATTACCAAAGGCTCCGGAGGAATCAGCATACCCAAATGGAAAGTAGAAAATCCCCCCATACCTCTTTCCACAACTATTTGGGACAATAACGGTTTTGACGTCATCAAAGCCCGTATTTTGATTAATGTGACTCCTGACGCAATAGGTTCTACGGTAAATTCGGCGTCTGATTTAACCACCGGTACAGCCCAACCCGACGGTACATATTATGTAACGGCAAATTCGTTTACCATATCCGGGGATATAGATCTGGTAAATAAAAAGGTTGTAATGATCACGGAAGGGAATGTAAATATAAACAAAAACGTCAACTTGAACGACAATAATGGGTTTTTGATGATTTTGGCAGGAGAAAATATTACTGTAGATCCAAGTGTGGGGACGCTCGGAGATCCCAGCTCCCACGCCGTTAATCTGGAAGGTCTATTTATAACCAACGGTATATTTGACACTGGGCCCAATACTACTAATAAGACTTTACGGGTAGAAGGAGTAGTGGCAGCCGGTGGAGGAGTTAGTTTTGGTAGAACTCCATCTGTTACCACATATCCCGGTGAGTATTTCAAATTCAGACCGGACTTAGTCAGCCTTATTCCCATTGACGTTTTGGGCAGGAGTAGTAAATGGCAAGAGCTAGCACCTTAAAGAATTAAATAGCAAATTCTAATTTTTCCACCCGATCAGTCACATCGCTTACTCGAGCCGATAATAATACTTGTTCTTCATCAAATTTCTTCACCGAACCTGCGAAGTCTGTAACAATATTCGTGAGATTATCGACTTTATTTGCAAGATTGTCGACTTTTTGAGCCAACCCTTCAAACCCATATTCAAGATGATCAACTTTACCAGCAAATCCTTTTAAATTATTATCAAGACCATCTAATCTTTTAAGTACAGGCATGAATGCTGCATGAACTTCTTCATGAACTATTGTCTGAATTATTTGTTTTGTTAGCGGCATATATTTAATGTAACATTTGAGAAAATATTGTCAACTAGCCAGTCGATCCTGTCCGTGGTAAAATAAGCACATGTTGATGATTAAACTCCAGCCGTTTGGCAAAAAAGGGGATCACCATTACCGTTTTGTGGTCATAGAGGGCCGGACTAAACTCACCGGTATTCCTGTCGAATCTTTTGGATCCTACAGCTCCAAAACCAAACAAGTAACCATTAAAAAAGACCGCTTGGAATACTGGCTCAAACAAGGCGTCCAACCTTCGGACAAAGTCCGCTCCCTATGCAAGATTTCTTAAATTTTCTTATTACTCCATTGCTTCTTAAGCCCGAAGAATTGGTAATTACCATGCACAACTACTCTGCCTCTATCAAAGTGTCACCAGAAGACGCAGGACGGGTAATTGGCAAACATGGCATAGTCATCTCCAGTCTGCGTAATCTCTGCCGGACTTATTGCATTTCCCACAACCTCAATCCCGTAAACCTCTCTTTGGAAAACTAAATTTATTTCTTTGCATGGTATACTATCCGTATGACAGAATTAGATGCGGTACAGGCATGGAGGAATAGTGCCCGTGAAGACATGGCCACGAGTGACGAGTTGTTTAAACTAAAAAAATACAGTGGTTGTTTGTTTTTTCTTCACCTAGCTTTAGAAAAGATAATCAAAGGTGTACACCAACATCTTAAACATGAGCCTTCTTTATTTATTCATGATCTATACAAACTAGCCACCAAGGCAGGAATTGAAGTATCAGAATTAGAAAAACTCATGTTGGATGAAATCTCCACATTTAACGTGGCTGCCAGATACGATATTTTCAAGCTAAAACTCCACCAAAAAGCGACTCTGGAATATACCAAGACGTGGTTGGAATCAGGAAAAAAATTATTTAAAAAATATTGGGAATTATCGCAATGACCGACCCTGTTGCTATCAGTAAAAAATTTATTAACGAGCTAACTACTGCGGGGATTCCGGTAACCAAGGTATATTTATATGGATCATACGCCAAAGGCAATGCCAAATCATATAGCGATATCGATATTTGTATTATTTCGCCCAACTTAGGAAAAGATTTAGTAGACGAAATGGTTAAATTGCGTCAAATATCCCGTCGTGTTGATGATCGTATTGAAGCTCTTCCTTTCGGAATTGATGACATCGACAATCCCTACGATCCATTGGCTGCCGAAATCCGTCGTTTTGGTACACAAATAAACTTTTCTCATTAAAACGGAGTCTCTGAGGCTTTGTCTATACTTATCACGTCCACATTTGGAAGCACAGTTACTCCATATTGAACCAATTTAGAATTAATTTCGGCTATTTTGGATTCAGAATCAACTATTTCATAAGTTAAATCTGGTGTAAATTTGAGCACAGGGTACCATAGTCCGGAGACAGTAACCACAGCTTTGTCTAAAGTAAAAGAGACTTTTGTAATATCCAAAAGGGGAATTCTACGTTCCAACTGTTGCAAAAGTTTGTATAGATTATTCGCGTCTCCCACCAAAAAAGTGACATCCAAAGACATTTTTTCACCGGAGGCCGACGCAGTAACATCTCTAACCGAGCCCTTATAACTCTCTACTAATACTCCGGCTGCCGTGGCAGATTGATAAATTTCCGTAAGCAACATGGGTACTTGTTTTGACGTTGGGACTAAAGTCTGTAGATAATTATTTTCATTATTTACTTTGGACAAATCGACATTTTTTAGCAGAGCCAATTTTTTTGTAAGTTTGGTAATTTGAATTCTATTAGCATCCACTTTGGATTTTTGGCGGGTTAATCCGGCCCACAATCTTCCGGATGCAAAAAAATTTATACTAAAAATAATTAGTACCAAAACTATGAGAGGATAGGCCAACCACAAAAATCTTTTCATTTTAAATCTATCACTCCTTCCCAGTTGTCAATAAATTTTCGAGTAGCAGTGGCAATTTTTATTGTAGGAAATTGACTTTTAAGTAAAGTGGTATACGTTTCTATTTCAGACAGTTTAAGATCTGAGATGGTTACAGTTTGTAAACCATCTTCAACATAACTCCAAGCGCTAATCTCCGGACCAGTTTGTAAAATGTTCAACGCCTCATTTGCCAGTTTGCGGTCAGCCAGACTTTTACTTACAAAATTAGCCCGGTCTTCAGTTTGGTGCACAGCCAGCTCAACATCGGCCAATTTTTCGACTTGGGTAGTAAGAGAAGAAATTTGACCATCTCCTTCCACTTCCTTGTTATTTAAAAAAAACCACCACCCGGAAACTGCCGCCCCTACCACTACATACAAGATTAATATCGTTGTTGAGAAAAAGTAAACTTTTGACTTGTATTTATCAAGTCCAACCGAACCTTTTTCATTTTTGGGAAGCAGGTTTATTTCCATATCACATGCCTTTCATAGATAAACCCACCGCCACAGCATAAAAAGCTTCATGACCGGTTAGTTCTTTCTTTTGCAAATCGTCCAGGTTTACTTTGGAAAATGGATTGGCGATAACCACTTCTACACCCAGCAAAGTTGACAAAGCAGTAACTACATCTGGCAAGGCCGCAATACCGCCAGATAAAGTTACCATTTTTATAATTTCTCCAGCGTGTTTACTGACATGGAAATCAATGGTTTTCCTCACTTCCAAAGAAATCATATTTAAGACTGGTTTCATGGCTTCCAAAAGCTTACCCTCTAATTGATTGTTGGCAAATCCGTATGAATTTTTATATTGTTCTGCCACTGCCGGTTCCAGGCCCAGTGTGGTTTCAATAGCTCTGGTAAACGCCTCTCCCGCTGTGGGGAGTACTCTGGAAAAAACCAATTTTCCGTTTCTGATTACGCCAATATCAGTGCCTTTTGATCCAATATCAACTATGACCGAGGTGGGAATATTGGCAGGAACAATTGCTCTGGCGGTTGCGGCTAATTCGGTTTCCAAAGCTACAACTTCCAATCCCGATTGCTCCAAAACTTGCCGGTACCACTCGGCTATCGTTTTGGGAACCGCTACCAGCATCACTTCAATTTCGCCTCCCACCTCATCTTTTTTGGTAATATCATAACTCCACACCACTTGATCTTTGGGAATGGGTATATACTGCTCCACTTGCCAAGACAAAGCTTGATCTATTTCTGCTTCACTCATAATGGGCAGGGTTACTAAATGGGAATAAGCCAATTCTTCGGGAATCGAGGCCACCGCTTGCCGTCCTCGTGTTCCGGCCTCTTTTAGAAGTTTGGCCAAGTCCGACACTACTGCGTTCATACTGGATTTATTACCTACTACAGCGCCCTGAGAGTGCATGGAAGCCGCCGACAGTAATTTCCATTTGTCTTTTCCAATTGAAGCCAGCTCCACTATCTTGACAGAAGAAGAACCCAAATCAATACCTATCTTGGGCAGGTTAGACATGATCTTATTATCAACTAATTTTTATTACTTGACAAGATCTGATCCCGAAAAAACCGCACTGGTAAAAATAGAGTAGGGGGCACCATAAGTTTGTAACACTTGGACTTTTTTAGTAGACACCCCCGCTGTTCCAGTTGAAGTAATTATTGTGCCTTGGGCGGGAAAGGAATCTCCACCTCCCCCGGTACCATTTTTCACCCCCACAACATGGGCCACATCTCCATTATAAAAAGGTCTAATTTGCAAAAATAACAAATTGTTAGTACTTACTCCAAATCCATTAGCGTTCAGGCCTATTTGCGTCCCAAACGCAAATGCGGATCCACTAGGACAATCTGAACTTATATTAAAACCGCTAGAAAGTGTAGAAAAATTATTATTGCTGCTTGTTATCCGACTAGAGTTAGGGTCGTATGCAAGTCGGCTAATTTTGTATACATTCTCTTCAAAGTAATATAAATCAACTTCAATGGCCGGCGCGCTGTTATCATTTGGAGTCCCCGATTTTCCCCAGCAAACATTAAACTTATTCCCGTTATAAGTACTAGTGGTATCTAGCATTCCGTTTGACGAATGAGGAGCCAAAAAAACTGTTCCTATTTCTCCCGCCTTTAGTTTATCTGTCAATATCACTTGCGCACTTGAATTTTGTGACTCAACCGTAACGGTATAACCTATATCAGAGTTTACTCCACCACTTCCCATAGATAAAGCATATTCAACTCCGGACTCAGCCGCTGAAAGAGCTCTGGTCCCTTCGTCGCTGGTTACAGAAGTTGAGACTTCGGTCACACTTCTGGAAGCCACCGACAACCCAATGGTAGTAATTACAGCCAAAATCAGCAGAATGATAATTAGAGCTTGACCACGTCTCATACTTTGATTATGGGTCATAACTACTTGTTTCGCAACACCACCGTCGTCCCAAAATCGGACGATGCTGTTTGCTCAATTGGAAGCGATGTCCCGGTTTTGATTAGAGAAAAATAAATATCTACTGATGTATTTGGTACGCAATTGGGAAAGATATCACAACTTGAAACTTTAACATTTGAGGAGGTCAGAGAAGCACTATTGGATGCTATGTAATTGATATTGTTTAATGTTTTACAATCAAAAATTATTTGATCTCCGTTACTTGGGGTAATAGAAATACTAGATGGCGCAGAAGTGCAATCTAGTGCACTCGCATATCTGATATATGAAGTCATAATGTTTAAAGCGCTTGATCCTTCGTTGCGGATCAAGGCCACCGCTGAAGCTTTTTTGGAAGCCCGCAATGTCGCCACCATCATCAAAGTCCCCATAATAATCACCACCGAAAATATCCCTATACTTACCACCGTTTCCACTAATGTAAAGGCTTTGTGCATATTAATATTCGTAAAACATGCTAGTTTGTCTGGCCGAATGAGTCAGCGATCCTTCTTGCCAGGAAACAGTCACTAAAACTCGTACTTTTTTAGGATTAGAATCTTTTGTCAATACTGCTGTCCGAGTATAAAAATTATTTATAGTTGGGCATGGACTGGCTGTAGACCACTCTAGTAGAGTGGTCAAACAATAAGTACCAGTTTTATTATATATATTCGTCCAATCCACATCCCGTTGGGATCTGATCCATTCCATGCCGGCAATTGAATAACCCGTAGCTACCGATTGATGAGTGGAAAAATTGGAGTTAGACAAAGATTTAATAGATATTTGGGCCATAGCCATGAGAGCCATCATGGCAACTCCAATAGCCACTACTAATTCCAATAACATTTGCCCTTTTTTCATAATATTTCTCCTGTGCTGGTAACCACTATATTTTTAACTGTTCCATATCCTGTCATTGTTATCGTTGTGGTTTCCGTTATATTGGTGCCTTGATTCAAAACCTTAAATAATATTGGATTTGAACTTGGAAACGAAGTCACCGAGGCTCCTTCAATATTTTCAGTACGGTTATCATATGTAGAATCCACACATTTAACCTGAATTACATAGTTATTTGCGTTAACTTTAACTTGCCAACCTTCTAGTGGTGACGATCCACAACTATTTTTGACTCCTGAAGCAGCATTAACCTGAGCTTTCCGCAAAGCAGAAACCAATTTTTCTGCTGCCGCATCCACCGCCTGCCTACGGCTGGCATCACGGTATTTGACCATTCCCACTGTTCCAAGTATCACTCCAATCGTTATCACCACCAAAATTTCTATGAGTGTATATCCAAAACGTTTTTTGAGCATTGAGTATTGAGCATTGAGCATTAATTAGGGATTTGAAATATGGTAAGTGCAGGTGATATTCGTGCCACAAGATGCGCCAGCCGTAGTACAAACAGTGTCTGCTGGTGTTGTCACCAGTTCCAAACCGGCACACAGAACATAAGTACCGCAATATGAAGTCCCGCATGTGCCCGGTTTGTAGCTATACAATCGCGGAGAAGTATCTGTAGGAGCAGTTATATAGTTTGGTTGTAAAACTGTCGGGTAGTTTGTGGCTAATGGATATCCTCCAAAATCCGCCCGATATATCTCCAGGGCTGAGTGAATGGACAGCAAATCCGCTTTGCGTTTGCCATCACGGGCCGAAGCTTTGGTTCCATTAAAAGCCACCAGAGAAAACCCTGTCAGAATAGCGATTATGGAAATCGTAACTAACAATTCGATGAGAGTAAATCCTTTTTTCATAAGTCACAAGTAGTATCTGCTTGAGAACCACAAGTCCCGCCATTTCCTGACCGTCCATCTGAACAAACTTGATATCCCTGCGTGCCCGTTCCAGACTCTAAACAACTTTGCAAAACCCACTTACTAGCATCACCGCTATAATAATAAGTATTACCCTTGGGATCGGTGGGAAAACCAGTCATGTAATTGGCAAGTGGTGTTGCCAAAACAGTGCTAGCCACTCCAGAAGCCTCGGGGTAATTTCCGTTTATTACGGATGCGTAGTTTTCCAAAGCCACTTTGTATTGATACAGATCAGACTGACGCTCGGCATCCCTGGCTCTTTTTTGACTATTTAAATAACTGTTCATACCAAAACTCGACAAAATAGCAATCAAAGACATGGTAATTATCAGCTCCACCAGCGTAAACCCCCGTCTTTTTGACCTAAACGCTAAACCCTGAACGCTGAATATTTTAATTCTGTACATACCAACTACATTGTACCCCGTTTCCGCACTGGGTTGTCAAATCATGTCTCCAGGAAATATCTCCTTTGTATTCCAAAGATATAGATATCCGGTATTTATTGTGGCTCAAATCAACTTCGTATACATAAGTCCGTCCTTGATAAGTAAATGGGTCTTGGGGGATTTTTTTGAGATAACTTATTCCCAAGGTATCTACAATCGGGCCTTCTCCCCATACACAAGCATCCAAACCCTTGTTGCCACAAGATACAATCATACCGTTTTTGGACGGCGGCAAAATTTTGTTGTCCAACAAATACTGATCCAAGGCTCTGCCTACCAATTCCACATCTGCTTTTCTCTGGGCATCGCGGGCCTTCATCTGGCCAATTTTTAGTTGAAAATATGAAATTCCAAAAAGTATCAGTAATACACTCACTACAAACACAGCTTCATTTTTTTTCCAGCTAAAAAAAGAGAAATCCATAATTTATTATACCTCACCCACGTACCACCCCTTTCCTTCCCCTCCTGAGACCGAAGGTCTGATTTCTTTAGGAGGGGGAAGGGGGTGGTATTATGTTAAAAGAAAATCCTCAATATTTTTTCTCCCCAAATACTGGCAATCAAGGTTCCCAAAATCAAAAATGGTCCAAAGGGAATCGCGCTTTTCATTTTTTTATGTCCAAAGACTAAAGACCAAAGACCAAAGGCTGCTCCCGTAATAAAAGCAAACCACAGGCCTATGGCAATTTTAGGCCACCCTAACATCAGCCCCATTACAGCCGCAATACCAATATCTCCCGACCCCATGCCTTTTTTCTTGGTCAAAATCCAAATCCCACCTATTATCCCCACTGCTACGGCTACGCCGAGCAGGTTCATAGTTATTAGTTCATAGTTCATAGTAAGTAAGATCATAATTAACCACGAACCAACTAACCAATCACTAACTAACATCGTCTCCCAATCCATCACCGCAATCACTGTCATGACCCAAAGTATCGCCATCCATAGCAACCGAGTACTGAATACTGAATAATGAATACCTACAAAAACAAAAGCTGCTCCCAAAAACAACTCGACCAAAAAATAACGCAGAGAAATAGGGGAGTGACAGTAACGACATTTACCTCTTAAAAATAGAAAGGAGAGGAGGGGGATCAAATCCCAAAATCCCAATTTATGTTTACACTTGGGACAGATTGATCTACCTCTCCACCATGATAAATCGGGGGAGGCTTGCCTGCCGGCAAGCAGGCGGTATATTACCGCATTCGCCACACTGCCCAAAATTATTCCAAGTACAAAAAAACCAATTGTCATCATACTCACCCCCAAACGCGGGGCAGGCTTTATTCGCCACACTCCCCGCAACTGTACGCAACTACTATGGACAAGCTGCTGTTCCTGTTGTAACGGCAGTTTTATACACTTTAGCTCCTCCTAACCATGAACAAAAGGTGAAATTCCCCACATTAGCAGTGGTATTTTTCTTTGCCATCTGTTGCCCGGAAATTTTTGCTTTAGTAGGCATGGTAGTTGTATCCACGGCATAATCGTAAACTGTATAGCTTGTGGGTTGGGTTGGTGCAATTGACAACTCTCCACTCACCACCAATTCATCTATTCCCGTCGATCCACTATTATTTGCAACCGTACAACCAGCTAAAACTTTACATGGATAATTACCTCCATGACTTGCGGCATACGCCACAAGTGCGGTTCCAATTTGTCCAATATCTGCTTGTACTTTGGAATCATTTGCTTGACTTATCTTATCAACTGGGTCAATAAGTACCAATACTGCACCAGCAATTACGGCCATGACGGCGATGACGACCAAAAGCTCAATAAGCGTAAAACCCTGCCTGCCGGCAGGCAGGCCCTTTTTTAATTTAAGCATTTTAAATCTTCAC
>Ga0075689_103_pt1 | contig 46817 bp, 65 predicted proteins | sample RifGroA2_FD_68418 | JGI IMG/M metagenome (GOLD analysis project Ga0075689, IMG submission 68418) | Microgenomates (Amesbacteria) bacterium GW2011_GWA2_42_12 | reverse complement strand
TCTGTTTGGTTACACGAATATAATTATGAAAGACCCCACCTGTCACTTGAGCTCAAAACTCCTTACCAGATTGTTGCAAATGTCTTGGCATCATAAGTTCATCTTCAAACATATATTTTGATATTTTACTGATTTTTGTCAAAAATTCAATCGCTTTTTTGTCAAATTCATACGATCGTAACAATCTGACAAATTTGATTTTTCTCCAACCTTGTATTATGAAGTATATAATCACGAATCATTGACATATGTCCAGTCAAGAAAGCATCACCATCCAGTCAGCTAGAAAACTGGCCGGAGTTCCAGCAGATTGCCGTTATCCTGATTTTCAAGTTCCTAATTATAAAATTGATCTCCGAGGACTCACTCCAATCAGAGCAAAAACAATAATCGAGTGCTGGGCTATTTGGTTACTGAAAAAAGCACACTATCCCATACCCCTTGTATGTCTCAAATGTCCATTATTCGATGGTGGTAAGGTTGTAGAAAATATTGTTCTTCACTAAACAACAATTCCGACCTTGTATTCAAGAACTTCCACCCGCTTTTTTAATCCCAAATAGCTACTCATCTCCACAGTTGAATTCTCTAGATCCGTTAATTTACGTTTTATATCCAGTAATTCCACTCTCATATCCTCAACTTTTTCTTCTAAACTGACCAATCTTGCTTCAATCTTATCTAATCTAGCTTCAATTCTATCGATTTTGTCAGACAATGTTTCCAGTCCAGGTAAAACAATTTCGTTAAAAAGGTCAACAAACCTAGTCGTTAACAGACCGCCCAATTGATCTAACTGTTTCTTAGAAAAACCCAAATCATTGTTCATTCTCCTACCATATTCCGTGCAAACCCCTATGTCAATAGAATTTACACTCCAACTTTGAATTCCACTACGTCACCTTCGGCCATAACATAATCCCTGCCTTCGGTGCGGACCTTTCCTTCTTCCCGGCATTTAGTCCAGCCACCAAATTTCACAAAATCGTCGTAATCCACACAATCCGCTTTAATAAAATGTTTTTCAAAATCGGTATGAATTACTCCGGCAGCTTGCGGAGCCTTGGTACCTTTTTTGATAGTCCATGCCCGCACTTCTTTTTCTCCGGCCGTCAAAAAAGTTTGTAATCCCAAAATTTCAAATGCCGCTTTAATTACTTTTTCAAATCCGGTTTCAGAAATTCCCAATTGCTTTAAATATTCTTTAGCCTCAGTTTCACTTAGCGAAGCCAATTCTTCTTCCAATTTGGCACAAATCCGCAGACTATCACCATTCAACTTGTCTTCGTCAGTGTTATATACAATTATTGCTGGCTTCTTGGCCAGTAAATTTATTTTCTCCTTGGCATCCATATCCGCAAGTTCCAATTCCATCCGCAAAGTTTCCAAATCTTCTTCAGGATTCACTGATCCAACACGGATAATATTTTCATCTCCAAAATCCCGCAGCAAAAATAAAATAGCATCCACTTCCCGAATATGCTGCAAAAATTTATTGCCCAAACCCTCGCCCTGCGATGCTCCTTTTACCAATCCGGCAATATCCACAAATTTCACCGTCGCCGGCACTATTTTCTCTGTTTTTACCACGTCTGCCAGAATGGCCAAACGTGGATCCGGTACCGGCACCACTCCTATATTTGGTTCAATAGTCGCAAACGGGTAATTAGCCGCAAATGCCACCTGTTTTTTCAACAGCGCGTTAAACAGCGTGGACTTCCCCACATTCGGCAATCCCACAATCCCTATTTCCATAAGCCAATTTTATCATTAACTTAACAACTTAAACCCCCGGGGCAGAAGTGGCGCCTTGCTCGGGTCATCTAAAAAGGCCTTCTCGATTTGTCTTATGCCGGGAAAGACGGATTTTGAATCATGTCCCCCCATGGTCCTTACTTTTCCAACTAAGTCGCTATACGGTTGTGGGTATTCAATCTGGACTCCCCCTGAGAAGTATTTCCTGTAACTTCTCCTCGCATCAACCCACCAATCTTTTCCCCCGGGTGGCAACAAAAATAATGCGGGAACTCCTGCAAGAGTTCTTAAGGCTTCCGGATCATTATACTGAAAATCGGGCACGCCTCTACTAAACCTAGCTAAAAACTGTCTACCTGGGAAAGAAATCTTTGCTTTCAACGCCCAATCTGTCATAGCAGCACCTCTCTTAATCATGGGCGCCAAATCACTTGGCTGCAAGGCCGCCGCCACCATGAATATTGATTCAACCTTACACGTCCCCTCTTCAATTAAGCTATATGCAGCATTTAAAGCTGGTATCCCTCCCCAGGATCCGGCAATCAGATTAAATCTTTTCACTCCCCTAAGTTGCGCATGATCAAGAACTTGCGCCACCTCTCTTTGAATTGAAAAGCTACTATCAGGAGAATATTTAACATGGAATACTGACATCCTCCTTTCACTCCCTAATTCCAGTGCTCCATCATCCGTATCCGCGTCAAATCCACCCGGAAATAATATTAAACCCCTGTCTGAACCTGGAAATAAACGCTCTAAGAGCGTTATTGATTTTAGTCTGCCAATCCTTGGTTCTAGTTTAATCAATTCCTGTGTTCTTTTTCCTAGGTTCGGAACCACAACCTCCCAACCGGGTTTGGTCATCTCAGGAGATCCGCTTTCACTACTCATCTTTAAACCCAATAATTATCTTTGGAAATAACTACCATTCTAGATTCAGGATACCGCGAAAGAAAAGCTTGATTGATTCTTTGCTGTTGAGTTTTTATCTCCACGGCAATAATATCAGACCCGGGTTTATATAACACCAAATCTACTTCTGAACCACTCTTAGTCCGCCAGTAATTAAAGCTATAACCAAAATTTCCATAATAATTGTATTTTAGAAGCTCGGCAGCAATAAAATTTTCGAATAACTGACCAGCGTCTCCCCTAGTATCAACATGTTCAAAATTATTTATTAACGCGTTTCTTAGTCCTAAATCATAAAAATACACTTTTGGCATTTTTGCAATCTCATCCCGCTTTCTTGACGAATATGGCTTGATAGTAAAAATAATAAAACTTTGTTCAAAAAGCTCTATATATCTTTTAACTGTTCTTGCTCCAATCCCCAGCTTTGATGCCAGCTCCGCATAATTTACTAAAGAACCAATCTGGTATGCTAATAATTTCAAAAGAGATAAAGCAGCCGACTTGTTTTCCAAAAGCGATAGTTCAACCAAATCCTTAAATACCACACTGTCGATTAAATTAGTTAAATAAGCCGAGTCGCTTGGATGAGATTGCATCGCCGGATATAGCCCATATACCAAAACGTTATTCAATATCTCACGGTGATCATAAGGCTTGAATACTTCCCCCACCTTTTCTCCACCCATTAATTTCTCTATGGGTTTCAAAGATAATGCGCTCTCAAGCCCATTCTGAACTAAATATTCAGAGAGCGACAGGGGGTAAAGATGATAATCAATTTTTCTGCCGGCTAAACTTTCAGATGCCTTATTTTTGATATTGAAGGCAGAGGAGCCAGTAATAATAAGCTTGTATTCGGGCAATTGATCAAAAAATATTTTTGCAGCTCTTCCCGGGTCATTCAACTTCTGGATTTCATCTATTACAACTAAACCAGCGCTGGTATTCAATAGCTGCTTATATACTGCGGGGTCATAGCGCTCAAGGGCCTTTTTTATAGGTTCGTTATCAACAATGAGGTAGTGAGCTTCTGGAAAAATCCTTTTAATAATGGTTGTTTTCCCCACCTGCCTAGCACCCAGCAGAACCAACACTTCCTTATATTTCCTAAAATGTTCCGACAGAACCTTATCTAAATGTCTAATATACATATTAACTACATAATAATCTAAACCTTTATGTATGTCAAGTACCGATTAGTCAATACTATTCCGCCTTACTGCTTCCTACTACGATTTCCACATCCGCTCCGGCGACCCTGCCAGACACCGGTTCTTTGAGTACGTATTTTTTAGCGAGTTCCGTTTTTAGTTTTTCCAACCAGGCAGTACTCACGTCTGGAGAATAAGTAATTTCTGTAGCCGTAAAATCGTAGGAGTCAGCATTGGCAGTATTTTTAACTGTAAAACCTACATCTTCCAACAAACTTTTTACTCTACCTGCTTCTCCGGAAATTCCACTGCCATTGAAGATCTCAATTTGATACAAAGATAAGTCCACTTTGGCTTCCGGAGTACTAGATGGCAACGGCGTGGATGAAGCTTCAGTTAATACCTCGGGCACCTTTGCTGGTTCAGGCTTTGACTGTTTCCAAACTAAAAACCAAGTCACTCCAGCTCCAACTATTAACAGAAGTACCGTTATCCAAAGCCAAATTGGCTTCTTTTTTGAACCAACTTCAATCTCCGGCTGGAACTGATTTGCAAATATCGCCGTGTCTAGTGGTGGCTCAGCTGCTTTAACTGGAGTTTCTGTTACAGTAGTAGTGACCGTCTCGTCTGTAACCTGTTCAACTTCCAATCTCATAGAGGGTCTTCCATCGTTCATATATACAGATTACAATATATTTCAAGTATGCGCAAATATTTTTTCTTAATTATCATATTTATAAGTTTGGTTTTTGGTTTATATCTTTTTAAATCCCGCATATTTAAGCCACAAGATCTGTTAAAAAAACATCTTACGGCTCAAGTTGCTATAAATTCTTACCGAGTTGAGTCTTCGTCTTCAGACCGTCCCCAAGCCACTACTACTGAAGTCCAATTTAAAAATAACCGTTTTTATCTTAAAACTGACCAATTTGTAATCGTTGACAACACTGCATATTACAAGAATGCTTCTGGTCAATGGCAACTGGCTGTCCTTCCTTTGGATCAGGCATCTGCTTATAACCGTTTCCGTCCGGAAGTCATCCGCCAAAATTATCAGAATTATCAAATAAACTCAAAATTTGAGGGTCAGGGCAAAGATAAGTGTGGTCAACTAAATTGTCATAAATATTTTCAAACCGACGCTTCGTCTTCCGCTACCCGCACTTTTTGGTTTGATAATAAGGAATATTTACTCCGCCACGACATTTTTAAGCTCGGTGAATTTACTTCGGAAAATTTGTACTCATACGACAATATAAATATCGATATACCGCTTTAAATTTTACTCCATCTTCCCCAAATCCCTGTCGACAGAATTCTGTCACTGCCTTCCTCTTTTACCAAATGCTCTCCGGTTTCAATTTTACCCTTATCACCCATCAAATCTTTCAATACGTTTCCCAAAGTATAAGCCGAAGTAGAAATAGCATAAGCGTTGATAACAATAAATTTAGGATCATTCGAAATAATTTTTGCCAAAGCTTCCAAAAGCACTGGTAGACTCTTGTTAAATTGCCAAACTTCCCCCTCCGGGCCGTGCCCATATACCGGCGGATCCATAATAATGGCATCATACTTATTTCCTCTTCTGGCTTCACGCAAAACAAACTTCACTGCATCATCCAAAATCCAACGGATTGGTTTGTCTTTTAGTCCTGATAGTTCCTGATTTTTGCGCGCCCAGCCTATAGTCGACCTGGAAGCGTCCACATGCACTACGCTCGCCCCGGCCGCCGCCGCCACCAAGCTCGCCACTCCCGTATACCCAAACAAATTCAAAATCCCTAAACCCTGACCGCTAAACGCTATACGCTCCCGTATCCATCTCCACTGTTCTGCTTGCTCCGGAAATATTCCTGTATGTTTAAACGGGGTTAATTTCAGTTCCAATTTTAATTCTTCCCATTCCACTATCCATTCTCTGGGCATATTTTTTATATCCCAATCACTGGTAAACACCGCGTTCGCGTTTTCCCACTCTTCTTTTTGTAAACTTCGTTTCCAGATTATTTGTGGATCCGGTCTGCGTAATACATACTTTCCAAACCTTTCCAATCTTTCCCCTTCTCCCGAATCTAGTAATTGATAAAAATCCATTACTTGTATTCTACTTCAAAGTCCAAATCTTGGCTTTGTCTTTCAAGCCTTGTACAAAATCTATCATTTCCTGACGGAGCTCGGCTGAATCAGTTGTTGGTTCCACCAATTTTTCCAGACCCATCTGGACTTTGAGTTGATCCTTAAACTGTGGCAAAGTCATGCCCTGCATAGACAAAGCTTGTTCAACCGTAATGTTTTCTCCCAATTGGGTTTGAATTTCAGCGATTTTGGCATTTATATCTGCTTCGGAAATAGAAATTCTCTTTTTTGAAAGTTCTGTCTCAATTAACTTTTGGGTAACTATTCCGTCCAAAACCTGAGCTCCACCCTGAGCATATAGTTGTTGATTTACCTCAAATCGAGTTACGGGAACTCCGTTTACCAATGCCACGATGGGCCAAGAATTGGTCTTCCACCAAAACAATCCCAATCCCGCTGCAACCAAAACCACTACTCCCGCAACTTTTAGTTTCTTTTTGTTAAAAATCGGTGTTTTCGATACTTCTGCCTTAATTTCCTTTTTTTGTATCTTGGGATTTGCGACTTGGGATTTGCGCTTTGCCATAGGCGAAATAATACCACCCCTCTTTCATCTTGTCCACCCCAAGTGTAAAATCAACCCATGGCAGACGGCCCGGTCATCATAGAGGGTACATTTACAGTAAGAGAAGCAAATACATCCCCGATCGTCCCTCCTAATCTGGCTAAATTGAGGCAAGACTTCCAATCTGATTCCAGTACCCGAGAACGAGCAATTGCTCAGTGGGCAATAATCTGTGACCAAGTAGCACAATTGCACCAAACCGGCTCTCTTCCAAATCCTTCTCTCAAGAAAGAGCTCGAAACCCGAGGAGTAAGCACTGGATGGTTGGAACCATCTACTCAACCAAGTTATGCCCAACCCGGCTATGAAAGACATGGCGCCACAGTCAGCGAAAAAGATATAGTAGACTTATTTGCTCGAACCTTTCCTAGAGCTAGTATTGTTGACCCAGACAATATCCCCGTTCCAGAATCTGGCAAGGCCGCACCTGTAGTAATAAGAACATTAAATGAGATACACGAATTGGCCGAATCAATTCGTTTTTCTGTTACTGGCAACGCCCACAGTTTTGCCATCGATCAACCACCTATCAACAGTTGGTCAGAGATAGAAGAATTATCAAAAATGGTTAGAGAATTAGAAAGAGATTTATTGAGTCCAAAAACACAACAGTGGATAAACCAAGCTTAAAAAACTTCTTAATTCTCCACCACAACCTTCAATCTTCCTCCATCAAACACGGCCGTGTCGGCCGTCAGAGATTTTGCTTGCACCCGAATCAGATTTTTTCCCGCCCAAAAACTAATCTTTCCTGAAGACACTGAGGTTGAAGTTTGAGCACTGGTTTGCAAATCACTTCCCTGTACTCCAATACCATGAGTTATGTCAGCTAATTGAAAATACGCTATTCCATTGCCATTAATAAGTTTGACGTTTGCCTCAAAACTTACCTCAATTAAACCAGGGTAGTCTGCTGTATTAAAATAAAAATCTGTTCCGGCTAAATCCGTCCAGACGTTATTCATTGTCGATCCGGTTCCGGGAATTGGCACGTAAGTCACTGTCCGGACTTTCTTGGCCGGAGTTTGTTGATATACCACCTTGGTCGAAATCGGTGTTGGTGTACTTTTGGAACTTGGGATTTGAGATTTGAGACTTGCGTCTATATATTTTTGACAATCCGGCCCGCAGATATCAACGGTTTCGGTTTTGATAATTGGATTTTGATTATTGGGATTTATTTGGATCTTAGAATTTTGAATTTGAGATTTATAAACCAAATATCCCACCAAAACATTTAAAACCACCAAATTAACCACAAAAACTACTTTCAAAACTTTATTTAGGCTGGATGTCTGTTCCATGGGCAGTATCTTTTATAGTATACCCCAATTTTTCAATTTCCATTCTCACATTATCGGCTTCCACAAACTTACCTTGTTTCCGCAAGACCTCACGGTCTCCAGCTAGTTTTTTTATTTCTTCGGGAACAGTTTTTACTTCATCTGGATTGGCAAGACCCAATCCCAAAATTTGATCCCAATCCAAAATTAACTCTCTCTTATCAAAATCGGGAATGTTACTTTTGAGCGTCTCCCACATGACTCCCAAGGCCATGGGGAAATTCAAATCATTATTGACCGCTTCCATAAATCTGGCTTGATATTGATCTATCTTTTTCAACTTCTCTTTCGATAAAGATCTCCTGCTCTCCAGCTCTTCAACTCTTCCACTCTTAATAAACATTTTTAATTTTTCGTACGCCGTTTGCGCCGCAGCCAAACTACTCCAGGTAAAATTAAGTCCCTTACGGTAATGTGACGTCAGCGCCAAATATCTCAAGGCAAGTGGACTAAAACCTTTTTCTACCAAATCGGTCACCAAAACGTTGTTACCCAAACTTTTACTCATTTTTTCCCCATCAAACACCAACCAATCATTATGCATCCAATAATTAACCATTTGATGGCGAAAAGCCCCATAAGCCTGAGCTATTTCATTAGTGTGATGCACTGGTTTATGTTCTTTTCCACCTGTATGAATATCAAACTTTTCTCCCAAATATTTATTAGACATGGCCGTGCATTCAATGTGCCACCCGGGAAATCCCATTCCCCAAGGACTATCCCACTGCATAATGTGGTTAGGTTGATTTGTCACCCACAGCAGAAAATCCCAAGGATTTTTCTTTTCTGGATCTATCTCCACTCTGACCCCCGCTTCCTGATCAGCCAAGTTTAATCCGGCAAAGTCTGCGTAACTGGGAAATTTACCTGTATCAAAAACTAAACCGGTTTTAGTTTTGTAAGCAAAACCGTTGGCCTCAATTTTCTTGATCAGTTCAATTATTTCATTTATATGCGCTGTGGCTGGGCACAAAACATCCGGTCTTTGTACATTTAACATATCCAAACTTTGCAAAAATTGGTTTGTATATTTTTTGGCAATTTCGGTAACAGTAACTCCTTCTCTTTTGGCTCCCTTCTCCATTTTGTCTTCACCCTCATCTTCATCGGAAACCATGTGCCCAACATCCGTAACATTCATCACCCAATTGACATCGTATCCGTTATATCGCAGCAGTCGTACCATGCTATCCCACTGGACATATGCATACATATGCCCGATGTGCTGATTCCAATACACCGTCGGTCCACATGAATACACTCCCACTGTGCCTTTTTTAATAGGCGCAAACTCTTCAATTTGCCTAGTTAATGAGTTGTAAATCTTCATACTTTGTGATAAACCTATATTAGTTACGAGTGGCCACGAGGGAGGGATCCACACTTAGGGTTAGTCCGAAAGTTGACCCTCCCTTATAATTTAATTGTTTCTTCATATCTCAATCCTATCAGAAAAATTAACATTTTGTTTCTTTTTATCAAAAAAACGCTACAGCGTGAAATTGATAAAAAGTATATCACTCCCCCCAAATTCTCAGTCCCGGGATTTCTTCAAAGTATTTGTCGCAATGCGATGGATTCCCGTCCCATCATGGTTATTCCGATTTGTTTACGTAATAGATATTTTGTGGTCTTTTCTAAACTCCAACCATAAATTCGCGACTTTTTTAAAAGTGCATCATAAAGTTGCTTGTTAATATGGTGTAATTTTAACGAAATCATATTATTTACTCCCTCTCCTCATCCCAGTAAAACTCCGAGTAGATATTGGGCCGCCTTTGAAAGGATTTACCCCACGACTGCCGCGGAAGAAAACCTGCCTGCCGGCAGGCAGGTCCCCTGGGCCTTTGTCAAACCCGACGGGCTTGGGAGCTTGAGCTTTATTTATTTTAGTAGACATAGTAGTAGTATATCAGGTCTTAGCCACTGGCTCTCTGGGCAGCTTCTTTACTACCCTTTTGAGATTTAATTATTTTCATCAAAGCCGAATCTTCTTTCTTTTTTTCAACTACCTCGTGTTTCTTAACCTGTTTCTCCCGCTCTTCCACTCTCCGGCTCTCCTGCTCTTTCTTCTTTCTAATCTCTACTATCTGAGCATTTATATTGGCCACGCTTTGCCGGATCTGAGCCATTTTGGCTGCATCATTTTGCTTTATTTGCTGTTTTTGACCCGCGGGAACTACTTTTGGAGTTTCAGTGCCAGCAGTACTTTGGTCTTGAGTTAGTCCCATGGAATCAGTCACATCCCGTGTAATATCAGACACAGCCTTTTTAATGGGTTTGACCGTCGAGGTCGCCATCCTCTCCATTTTTTCCCCGGTATCATCTCCCCATGGATTGTTCATAGATTATATTCTGACAAATTGGCTCCAAATATTCCAGTCTACATTCCTTTTCACCCACAGTAAGCTTTGCTTCTATACCATTTGGGATACTTAAAAACTTGCGGTTCATAAAATGTTTCTTTATTCCTGCAAACATTCCGTAGTCCCATACCGGATGACCCAAATCTTCACAAAACGCCATGGGGATACCTTTTTTCTTGACCCGACCCAAAATAATTTCCTGCGGAGAAAGTTTTCGTCCCCACTCCGGGTAAGACAATTCTTTGATGTTTACCAACCGGCCCACAAATATTCCTTTTATCCGGCTGGCCCGCTTGTGATTGAAAATAATATCAATTTGCCGCTGCAAAGTACTCTTTTCAATATCCAGTTCTTCGATGCCTAAAATAATATCCCCGCTGCCGTACATAATGGGATCATAGCGGGTGCCAAATGAAAAAATTAATGTTTCCAAATCGTCAAACAACAGCTTTCCGGAAGCAATTCCTGTCACTGCTGGTTGCCATTTAGATTTTTCCAAAATTCCCTCAACAGTTTCTCCAAAAATCATCTTGCGGATAGTTTCTTGAGATTCGCGATCCCAATCCGGCAAACCCCACAAGCAAGGACCGGTGACCGACACAAATTTAAAACTCATTAAAGCATTGAGAAGTAAACACACATCAGAATAGCCAATAAACCACTTAGGGTGGTCTTTGAGATATCCAATGGTTTCCTTGTTAAACACTGGCAAGACTTCGGTGGCTGCATAACCGCCGGCGGCGGCCCAAATAGCTTTAACATCTGGGTCAAAAATCATGGTTTTCAGATCTTCAATCCGTTCTTCAGGCGTGCCGGCCATAAAATCTCCCACCTTGGCATACACGTGTTTGCCATATTTTAGCTTCAAACCCCACTTTTTGACGATCTCCCCGGCCTCTTCCAGAGTCTTTTTTTCCACTGCATCCGAGGGTGCCACTACCCCAACTGTATCCCCTATTTTGAGTGCAAATGGCTTAATCACGCCCTAATTATAGTCTTTTCTGTCCTCCAAAGCATGGGTCAATGTCCGGTCGTCGGCATATTGAATATCTGCCCCCATTGGTAATCCATGAGCGAGCCTTGTCACTTTAATATTTGGAACTTGCGATTTGAGATTTGTGATTTGCCTGTTTATATATAAACAGGTAGCCTCCCCCTCCATGTTCGGATTCAAAGCCAAAATAATCTCTTTCACCTCGCCGGAGCCTTGGCGAAGGCGGGTCAACAACTCGTTAATTTTAATCTCGTCTGGTCCTATATTATGTAACGGATCAATTACTCCATGCAACACATGATATACCCCCTTAAATCTGCCTGCATTTTCCAAAGCCAATACGTCCAGTGGTTGTTCCACCACACAAATTATACTTTTGTCCCTATTTTCATCGTCGCAAATATCACAAGGGTCTGTCTCTGAAATATTGTGACACTGGGAGCATTCTTTAGTATTCTTTTTCAAATCCGATAAAGACAGGGCGAATTTATCCAATTCTGCCTGCGGAACGTGTAATAAATAATAAGTCAGCCGCTGCGCGCTCTTGGGTCCAATTCCCGGCAAGCGTTCAAACGCCTCTACCAAATTCGTCACCGCTTTTGCAATCCTCACCCCATAATTTTAGCAGTTATCCAAATCTAATTCCCGTTGACTCTATTAAATCCACCAAGCTTCCTGCCAATCTGTCTCTTTCTAACTCTCCTCTCCCTATTTTCAAACCACCATCACCTAACTGGGCGAAAAGATCATCCAAATCAGAATACGACGGATCATTTATTCTAACCAACCCTTGTCTCCACCGTACTGCAATTTTAACGGAACTTATAGTTTTTGGGGTCTCCCAAACCCATGCCTGAAAATTGCTACCCATAACCACAACCGCTTTCGCAAATGGTCCTTCGTTTCTAAATGATGGTTTCAAGTCCTCGTCTGAAGGAACAGTATGAAGACTATTTCCCCTTTGTATCGGATGAGTATGAACCTCAAATAAACTCATATCCTCAGGTTCTATATGACCACCACCCACTGATTCCGGAGAAACATCATCCATATCCACTATTGCACATTTTCCGCTTCCGGCCAGAAAAACCACTTTTAACCCCTGTTCATAATCCTGTGAATTAGCCACCATCTGGTCTAGTCTTTTTTTAAACATATTGCCATTGAGAAATCTTATGACGGCTTCGTGAGATATCCGACCATCCAAATCTTCGAGCCCTGTCATGTCTCCATCCATTATCTTCATATTTTTCCCTCAATCCCCGGTAAGCGTTCAAACGCTTCCACCAAATTCGTCACCGCTTTTGCAATCCTCACATCTTGATTTTAACTCACTCTTCATCCAAAATCTAAACATGGAAGGTAATACACCACCCCATATCGACATTGAGAATCTTTCTTGCTATGGTCTTGCTAGAATTTTGGTCAACGAACTCGGAGGACCAAAAGTAGCAAAAATTTACGAAATAAGATTCGCACACCCTGAAGACACATATACTACACACGCATATGTAGTACCAAACAAATTTAAAGATGAGGAGCAAGCATTAAACGCTAGAGTGTTCTATCCATTCACCTGTGGATATTTAAGAAAGAAAGGTGAAGATGTTACCAACAGAACATTTTCTCTCAATTGGAGTCAGCTTTAATTTCCCCCACCCATTAATCCACCCATCCCACCGGAAACATTCATCAACTCTTTGGCAGCAAGTTCCTGAGATTTACGGATGGCTTTATTTAATACATCATTCAAAACTTCATTGGAAATTCCCTGGATAGAGATTTCGATAATTTTCTGATCTCCAGTAATCACAACTTTGACGCCATTTTCCTCTACAGTGATCGTTTGCGCAGCCAAACTTTTCTGCATCTGCATTGCTTGCTGACGCAGTTTGTTCATATCTCCTAATTTTCCAACCATGTCGCCAATACCCATATAGGCATAATAACACAGTTATTATGCAAATTCAAAAATTATAAATTTCAATACCTCTCCCTAGCTGTAGCTTTCCCTCTCCTAGATTAGGAGAGGGATCAAGGGTGAGGTACACTAGTTACTTAAATATCCCCTCTGCAATCTTGGCCAAGTCTTCACTTGATGGTGGCTCTTGGCGTGTTCCCAATTGCATCTTTACCACCACACTTTGCATACCAAAAACACTGGCTACACCATCTTCCACAATCTTGCGGCATTTATCCGTTTCCAGTTTATCTTTGTGAAATTTGTAAAAAACTTCCAAGTTAAGAGTATGCCCATCAAAATCCGCGGGCTTAGTTGATCTCAATAACGCTTCCACGGAATGATTCATGGGACGAACAGCTGCCAACACATCCTTCCATTTCAAAACCACATCCTCAAGTTTGTAATTACCGGAAGGTTGAATTTTTTTTTCTACTACTACCGGTTCCGATGCCGAAATTTCTGTTTTTTGAGCATTGAGTATTGAGCCTTGAGCATTTGGTGTTCCGCATTGTTCTATGACGAACATCTCCAACGGCAATTGTTCCACCGCTGCCTCTTTGGTCCGCACATACACTTTTTCCAGCTCTTCAATCGTTTCGATTATTTGAGTATTTTTACTATCCAATAACTCATCTCTAAGCCTCATTATCAGTCTTTCTAAAAACGTCCGTATACTTACTCCCCCTTCCACTAAAGCATTGATAAACTTCAACAATTCTTCAATGTCTTTTTTGGCCACAAGATCCAAAAAAATGTCGGGTTCAGCCGACGCTTGCATTTTAAGAACCGACCGCACATCCTCTCCAGATGTAATTATTTGTTCCAAGATCTTCGTCCCATCCCTAAAACTTCCTCTCGCCTCCCGCGCTACTAATTCCAAATCTTCTTTTGATATTTTTAGTTTCTCACCTTTTACCACCTTGGCCAAACTGGATACCGCCTCTTCAAGAGTCGGTTTGTTAAATTGCACCCGAGTGCATCGAGACACCACCGTTTCTGGTAATTTCCCAGGGTCAGTTGTACATAGCACAAACATCACATGTGCTGGCGGCTCTTCCAAAGTCTTCAGCAGGGCATTGGCAGCCTCCGTCGTCAACATGTGCACCTCGTCGATAATATACACTTTAATTTTGGCCGAAATAGGAGCCAGTCCTACTCCTTCCCGCAAAGTTCTGATTTCTTCAATTCCCCGGTTTGATGCTGCATCGATTTCTACGATATCTGGACTGTTCAGTACCTGCTCATCTTTATTGACCACTTTAGCCAGCACCCTGGCCGCGCTGGTTTTACCTGTCCCACGTGGACCAGAAAACAGCCACGCGTGAGGAATATCCTGCCTGCCGGCAGGCAGGTTTTTTGATCCCAGCATTTTTCCCAAAGATTCGCGGACTGCTACCAAATCTAAATCGTCAATCGTTTGTGGGCGGTATTTCAAATACAAAGTCATCGCCCATGATTTATATATTTTTGTTCCTAACTAAGCAACTGTATACATTTCGTCCCCAAGAATAAAATTGTCAACCCACTATTTACGATGCGGTTAGTCCTAATATGAATTTCAAAGCAGTCAAAGTTGAGGGACCTGTGATAGCCACTACGGTACTTGCTCCGGCAATAAATTCCACAAAATTACGATTCTTTCTCTTATTAAACAACTCTTCCGCTGATATTTTAGTCAAAGTCATCACCCCTGCGGAAATTACTGCCAAAGGTAAATTATTCACCATACTTTCATGGAAAAAACCACCAGTGTGAATAAATGTCAACATCGCATTGGTGAGTAAAGCAGAATAAGCAAGGCTTAAATTAGTAAAGGCGTACAAAAGTCCTTTCTCTAATTTACCCGCCTCAGAAGGAATCAGTGCCGAGTTTATCTTGTCCGAAAATATACTATATGCAGTCATAAATATCCCCGCGAATCTCATCGATTCAAATCCCAAGTTTAAATTCTGTAATACGTTTCGTTGTATCTCAGGAATTATTTGCTTATTAATTAAATCAAGCTCACCCAATTGTGAGACGTCGTGACAAATCGCACTTACTTGTGAAGGTGATAAATCTCTAATACTTCCATAAACTCCCCTAAACCTTTCCAAAAAACTTCCGACGTTCCCAATACCCGAAATCGCTACATCAACCCCATTATAATTGGGAAGTCCGTTGGACAGAAATGTAGTGCAATCATTAGCTAACACGGCTACTTGATCACGAACCACATTAACCGTCTCCGGGCTTGCTGTAAACGCACCTTCATTATTCTTGTAGTACAGCGTAATCCAATCTTTTCCATAACTTTCCCATATAGACAAAATAGCCTCTGGAACTAAAGCAAAGCCTATTGACGATGCGTAAAGATCGTGTTTAGTCGGTCGAACTAATGTCCGAACTGCATCAGCAACTTTTTCTAACGGTGACTGAGTATATTGTTTTTTTTCACTTTTTCCCAAACCTCGTATTTTCTCAACTAATCTATCCCAACGTTCATCTTTAACAACATTTGTTTTTTGCTCCACAGAACGGCCGTCATTCATGCTCAGATTCTATCATTAATGGTATATCCCCAACAAATGCAAACAGCCGTATTTTACCCAAATTTTCAATCTCTTCTTTCGGTCCCAACTTTCATTGGTGCAAAGTTGTCACGATCGTGAATGTTTTGTACCAAATCACAAATCAAACCATTCCCGCAAGTCATGATCGTTATCAATTTTTTCTGCCGTCACCAGCTTTACCGCATGAGGAGTTTTCAAAATTTCCCGTAAGAATTTAATCTGTTCCTCCAACGGATATGGATAAATCCACACGCTTTTTTGCATCAATTTCAATCCCAACCTCACCAACCACCGCCGCAATTCATCTCTTTTATGCCTCACTGTTTCATCCACATCAAATATTACCAACCTCCACTTACCATCCCATTGTGCGGGTTTAACTAGATTTAATTCCTCCAAACGGTATTTAATAACTTCCGTTTTCCCTTTATCTGATATTCTCACTTCCTGCCCATCGCCAGTATCTCTCACTTCCACTCTCCCCTTTCTTAATAACTTATCTACACCATCTTTTACGGACGATTCCGAATATTGTCTGGCGTATTCTTCATCAAAAAACATTGGTTTATGGTTCCAAAGTTTTCTCAAAGTTTCTCTCTTGGAAGGAATAAACATCCAATCGGTCTCGTTATCCAAAATATTCAAAATCGCTTTGGCTGTCGCTCTTATTTTTCTCCCCGTCCTGGCCTTCATTGGTACAATTTACTCACGATCGTGACAACATTGCAACAATTCATTTATCCATAGATTTGATGTTTTATTTTCAAAGCTCGATATATGGGTAACGACCAACCCCTGTCATGTATGACCTTGGCAGATCCTTCAAAACCCATCCAAGCCAAGGTGCCCACAGCATAAGCAGCAATATCTCCCCAATCAAAAGTGCCATCAATCCAACCCACCCCTTGTGCAAATTCCTGAAGCGTGGGATAGACTAATCCCGCTGTGGCATTTGCCAAGAAATTATCGTTAAAAAATATTTTGTTCAAAGATGCACTATACGGTCCCGCAAATGCATCGAAAAAACGTCCCCTCATAAAAATGGGTATATTCTTTGAAGCCGGACCTCTATCAATCATTCTCGCAACCAGTGACGGAATTCCAAATACTAATATACCAAAAGCAGCCTTAGAAAATCGTGAGTAATTTAGGAGAGTCTGAAAATTCTCTGTCTCTTTATTCATAGCCTATAGTATACCATACCTGCACGAACTATTCATGGTGTATCCCCAACAAATGCAAACAGCCGTGCTCGGCTAGTGATTCGATATCTTTCTCCTGGTCACAAATTACAATATCCCCCAAGCGGGTTATTCCATCTGGTCCTACTTCCCGGTCCAGTGGAAAACTCAATACATCATGATATTCATCTTCATAGCCTTGTGAAGCCATATATTTATGATGCAAATCTTTAATTTCCGAAACTGTTGCCAAAAAAACATTTATTTCATAATCCCCTTTTATTCCATGTTCCCGCACTGTTTTTTCAATGATGTTTTTGTATTTTGAAGAAATATTTATCATAATCTTCCCTCTCCTAGATTAGGAGAGGGATCGAGGGTGAGGTATTAAGAAGAGATCAATTGTTTCACAATCCCCGCTACAACTCCTCCATCCGCTTTTCCTTTAAATATGGGTGCTGCTATTCTCATCGCTTGTCCAAAATCTTTTGGCAATTCTAATTTAACCAATTCAGTTTTAACCTCATCTTCAGTCATCATGGTTGGCAAATACGCCTGTAAAATTTTTAATTCTTGGCCTTCTTTTTCCGCCGAATCAGCTCGACCGGCTTTGGTATACGACTCCACCGCTTCCCGCCGTTTTTTGGCTTCGTTGCCAACCACAGAAATTACTTCTTCATCAGTTAAATCACGATGTAAATCTATCTGTTTATACCCCAAAGCACTGACGAGCATCCGTAGTACCGACAGCCGCAACGGATCCCCCGCTTTCATAGCGGTCGTTAAATCCGACTTAACTTTATTGAGCATTGAGCCTTGCGCATTGAGCATTGTTAGTAAGATCTGCGTTTTATAAAACGGTTGGCCCGGCGTTCTTTGGCTTGCTCCTGACGAATGAGAGACGGCTTTTTGTAAAACTCGCGCTTTTTGAGTTCAATCAAAATTTCGTCGTCGATTACTTTCTTGCGAAAATCGGAGATCAGTTTATCGTCGGTTTGACCTGGTTTTTTTCGTACAACTGTTGGCATAAATTAAATATCCCCCCCTTCTTTGGTTCCTCCTGTGAGGTGATAATGTAAATGAAAAACTGCTTGACCGACTTTAGCTCCATTGTTTGTAGTTAATCTAAATCCATCTTCAATTCCGAATTTTTTGGCAACAGCAACTGCTGCCAGCTGTAAATTACCCAATAATTCTTTGTCTTCTGCTCCAGCATCAGCCAATTTAGACAAGTGCTTCTTGGGAACAATCAAAATATGCACTGGTGCAGACGGATTTTTGTCTTTAAAAGCCACTACCCAATCATCTTCGTATTCAAGAGATCGAGGCACACTGCCTGCTACAATTTTACAGAAAATACAATCATCCATACTCAAATTATACTATATAATTCAATTCATGTTTGGATTTGAAGTTACCGGTAAATTAAAGGGGCGGGGTAGAACTGGCATCATTCACACTCCTCACGGTGATATTAAAACTCCTGTCTTTATGCCCGTGGGTACCAATGCCACAGTTAAGTCTTTATCACCTGAAGATCTACAAGATGTGGGCGCACGAATAATTTTAGCCAACAATTATCATTTATTTTTGCGTCCCGGATCTGAAGTGGTCCAACACATGGGCGGAATCCACAAATTTATGAACTGGCCCAAGCCCATCCTCACCGATTCGGGCGGGTTTCAAGTCTGGTCACTGGGCATGAAATATACCGAAGAGGGAGCATTTTTTAAATCACATCAATCAGGTCTTAAATATTTCTGGACCCCTGAAGATGCCATCAAGTCTCAAGTCCAAATCGGCGCCGATATCATCATGGCTTTTGATGTTTGTACTCCCGATAAAGTCAGTTTCCAAGACACTAAAAACGCTCTGGACATTACGCACAAGTGGCTGGTTAGATGCAAAAATACTATGAACCATGAACCAACTAACCAATCACTATTCGGCATCATTCAAGGCGGCTCACACAAAGAATTACGCATTGAATCGGCCAAATTTGTTGTTGATCAAGATCTACCCGGAATTGCCGTGGGTGGCGAAACCATAGGTTACAACATGGACGGCACCGAAGAAGTTATGTCCTGGATTGAGAAACTTTTACCCCAAAACAAACCCCGCTATGCCATGGGACTGGGACTTCGGCCCTCTGATTTGATCCGGGCCGTGGAATGTGGTTTTGATATGTTTGATTGCGTAGCCCCCACTCGTATAGCCAGAAATGGTAATTTATTTAATCCTGAATATCCTTCTGAAAGGATTGATATTTCAAAGTCAGAGTACAAAACAAACTCAAATCCCATTTGGCAAGACTGTGACTGTTATACCTGCAAAAACTATACTCTGGCCTATATTCATCATCTCTTCAAAACCAAGGAATTACTTTACTACCGATTGGCGTCTATTCACAATCTGCGGGTGATGATTAAAACTTTGGACGATTGGGTAGCCAAACAAAGCTCGGCCAATTAGCCACCAAAACTGAACCAAAGTCACAATACTGGAAGGGTTAAAACACATCACTCCTATAAGACCAATTAAAAGAGTCATTTCGGTATAGGCTTTATGTTTGGAATAAATCATAAAAGATCGAGCCAGAACATAAATTAAAATTGCCAATCCGAATATTCCCCATTGCACCCACCAGTCTAGAAAAATATTATGTGCCGAATCAACCGTCACATACTGAATCTTATTGTTGAGTTGGATGCTCGACTGCAAAAGTGCAATTTGTGTCCGGCCAAAACCCCAACCCAAAACCGGTTTCTGCCAGCCGGCATATGTGGCTGTCTGCCAAATTTGCCAGCGATTTTCCCAAGACTTTTGGGAGTCGAACATCGGTAGTAATAGTCCCACGGCCAGTATCAACAAGGCCCACTTCAGCTTCTTTGTGCCCAAAAAGGTAATCTGTGCCAGAATCGCCAGTCCGGCCGAACGGGAATGAGTGAGAATAACCAGAACTACTGCTGGAACTAGACCCCACCAGGCCCAAAATGGCCAGAAAAACACTCCAGCAGCTCCAAGCGCATTGGCTTCGCCCAAAGTGCCTACCCAACGTCCTGCAGCGTCTGGGGAAACCAAGTATCCAGTCGCCAACAAACCGATTAAAGCCAAAGCTGAAACCCATTTGGGAATCCTCCTTACTTCCATATCAGCCAAAACGGCTGAGAAGAGTAATATAAACAACTAGACGATTGTTCCTTGAAGACGAAGGGGGTTGCCAGTCAAATCACCCAAAATTAGAGCATGTACTGCCAAAGCAAATAACCACCAGTATTGAGATATGCGCATTTTGGCGCTGTTTATAACTAAAATCAGCCCCAAAACCGTCACTACCTCAAAAATAATAATCTTGGCAATTTCCGTGCCGCCGCTCCAATCGACCACGAAAGCCAGTCCAAAGAGTAAGAATAAGAATAATATTCTCCGCACCCTAAAATTATCTCACAAATCCAGTTATTTGATTATCCCCGTAAAGTTGAGATTGAAGATGTTGAATTCACCACTTACGAAAGCTGGCTTAGGTGTAAAAACCGTACCCTTGCTATCTGTGACACTGACCTCATATACATCACTCACCATTCCGGTATTCACCTTATAAAAACCAGTTTTATCGGTGTTGGTGACCACGGCTTTGTTGTTTTGACGGCTCACAACTTTAACTTTGGCATTCTTAACAGGTTGAATCCAGGTTCCGCTTTTGTAAATCACTCTACCCGAGATAATTATAGGTCTAGAAACCGTTAGAGGAGCAATAGTGTTAGAAGCAGCAACTACCTTCAATTGGTATCCCACGGCCATAAAGGCCAAAACCACTAATAGTGCCGATAGAGCAATCTTTTTAAACATTGGGGACATACTACATCCCCAAAAACTATTTGTCAATACTACAGGTTAATAGATTAACTTCCACAATTTATCTACCACGCCAGTTCTTACTACATCTTGCAAGGTAATCAGGATCATCAAAATTATCAAAACAGTCATTCCAATGGAATTTATTCTTTGCTCAAGTTCAGATGTAATTCTTTTTCTTCTGGCCCACTCAATCCAAATAAACAACATCCGCCCGCCGTCCAGTGCCGGGATTGGCAAAATATTAAAGACTGCCAAATTCACAGACAAGATAGCCATTAGTTCAATTACCGGCCAAAATCCCCCTTGAGACACCACATCTGTAAGCTGATAAATTCCAATCACACCAGAGACGCCTTCCGGATTCTTTCCGGCCGCCAAACTTTTGCCAATTCCTCTCAAGCCATCGAAAACCCTCCCCACCCAAATCCCCGTCGTTTTTATTCCCGCACCCATTGCATTTATTGAGCATTTAGCATTGAGCGTTGAGCATTTATCAACTTGTAAGTAGGGAAAATCAGCAATTCCCACTCCCAACGGTCCTTGACCCTGAGGAGGATTAATCCGGCCAGTGATAGAGATATTTATTTTTTGAACATTGGTGTTTTCTGTAACTCCTTCCAACAAAAATATTCCCCTGCCTCTTTCAATGGTCAAATTTACTGGAATTCCCGCCCAGGAACGCATGATTTTGCCAAATTCGGCCCCATCTGCCACCTGCTTACCCTCTACAGCCACAATTTTGTCTTCAACCAAAAGACCTGCTGTTTTGGCCGGTGAATCATTTTCAACCGTGGTAACTGTAACTTTGTTAACCGTAGACTGGGGAACACCAATGGCCATGTATAAAACCACAAAAAATACCAAAGCCAGAATTATATTCATCACCACTCCTGCTCCAGTCACAAGCATCCTATGTTTTCTCCCACGATTCCAAAAAGATTGGGAGCCACCCACAGAAGCATCTTCACCATACAATTTTACAAACCCTCCAAACAACACCGGATACACAGAATACATGGTTTCCCCTCTTTTGATTTGAAAAAGATGTCTGGTAAACGGCAAACCGAAAGCAAATTCTTCCACTTTTATGCCCAACATCCTGGCCGCTACGAAGTGACCCAATTCATGAATCAGCACCAAAACCGACAGTACCAACAAAAAAATCACGAATGTCATCCCAAAATTATATCACCATTAATTCTGCTTCTTTGGCTTTCCCGATATTCTCGATCTCTCCCATCATTGCATCTGTAATTTTTTGTAGATCATCTTCATAGCTTCTTCTGTCATCTTCGGTTATTTTTTTTTCTTCAAACTCTCTCTTCAACTCCCCCATTTTTTCGTGACGTATTTGCCGGACTTTTACCCGGCCGTCTTCCAGCTTGACATGCAGCATTTTGACGTATTCCAAACGTCTTTCTGAAGTCAGTGATGGTACTGCAATCCGGATCAAATTATTATCAATCACCGGAGTCAGTCCTACATTGGCTGCCTCGATATCTCTTCGGATATCTCCAATAATCGATTGGTCGTATGGGGTAATCGTAATGCTTCCCGCGTCTGGCACCATCACTTGAGCGACCTCAATGACCTTCATTTTGGCCGTTCCCCCGTAAGCGTTGATGACAATATTATCAACCAATGACGAATTTGCCCGCCCGGTCCTAATCGACGCCACATCATTCTTCACAAACTCCACCAACTTCTGCATCTTTTGTTTTACTTCTTCCAAATCCATATCTTCTAAGATGATACCACGAAGTCAATGTTAAAAATTTATCAATTTCACGCTATAGCGTTTTTTTGATAAAAAATTTAGACTGATTTGAAGGAAAAATCCACCACCTGAATATTTTCCCCTAGCACTCCCACCGTTTCTTTAATGAGCTCTGAGATTTTTTTGGATGGATCGCGGACGTACTCCTGATCCAAAAGCTCTTCAACACTGGCGGGTTTGGCCGAAGCTACATGCAAAGCTAATTCTTTACCCAAATTTTGGAAGTGTTCGGTTTTGGCCACAAAATCCGTCTCGCAAGCCAAAGACACAAGGCTACCCAATCTTCCGGTGTGATGAACATACGAAAACACTCTCCCGGCTTTGACTTCACGTTCACTTTTTTTGGCTGCTTTTTCAATTCCTTTTTTCCTTAATATCTTCATCGCTTCTTCCATCTTTCCGTTTGCTTCTTCCAAAGCCTGACGGCAATCCGCCACTCCAGCATCTGTGGCTTCCCGCAATTTTTTCAAATCATTCAGATTTACTTTTATCATTCTTTGTTTTCTCCTTTGTGCCTTTAAAGATGGCTTCCACTACAACTCCCAATATTAATTCTATCGATTTTACCGCATCGTCATTGGCGGGTATTACGTAATCAACTAGTGACGGCTCGGCATTGGTATCCACTATTCCCACCACTGGAATTCCAGCCCGGACAGCTTCCTTAACTGCCACAATTTCGTGATGAGTATCTACTACAAACATGGCCGCCGGTAATTTATCCATATCAGCGACTCCCCCCAAAAATCTTTCCAGTTTGGCAATCTCCCGGTCTAAATCTAGTTGTTCTTTTTTGGTATATTTTTTCAGTTCCCCCCGATCTCTACGATCTTTTAGAGATTTCAATCTCTTCACTGACTTTTGTAGTTGAGCAAAATTAGTAAGCATTCCTCCAAGCCATCTTTGTGCCACAAACGGCATTCCTACTTTTTTGGCTGCTTCTTCTACTATTCCCCTAGCTTGTCGTTTTGTACCCACCATCAAAATTTTTTCATCCTGACTCGCCGTAGTTTCAACGAAGGCGGCAGCTTCATCCAATCCTTTTTTTGTCTTTACCAAATCAAAAATATGCACTCCATCCCGTACGCCATAAATATACCCGTTCATTGTGGGGTTCCAACGCCTAGATTGATGCCCAAAATGGCACCCGGCCTCCAAAAGTTGTTGCAATGAAATATCAGTCATTTGTGTTCTCCTTAAAAACCTCCCCCGCTACTTTTTACAAGGAGAATCTAGCGGAGTGCAAAATTAGATTTGCCAATTGTACCAAACAATTCCCAATCAGTAAATAGTTGTGTCATAATATAAGTCATGTCTGACACGAATGTGGATGTTGATCCTAGACCGCTTGTAGCCGATGTTTACAACAAGCTATTTGATCAAAACCCAGCACATCGTCGAGCTGAACGTCTCAAGAAAATCCCCTTGATTGGAAGACTGATAGACGTACTTCAAGCCAAATTTATAGATTTAAATACGATACCCACACAAATGGGATACGAGAGTGGACTTGCTGAAGGCCGAGGCGTCGATGGGCTCACAGGTTTATTCAACTCGACCGGGATTGAAATTAGAGCACAGGAAATAACCCAATCACTGCTACGAGGAGCACATGATGCAGATCCCCAAACAGTGGTTATGGGAATTGCCATTATTGATATTAATAAATTTAAAAAAGTAAACGATACTCTTGGTCACGCGAAAGGAGATGGTGTTATCATAGAAATAGCCAGGATACTACAAACAAGTTTAGAAAGACAAACTGACCAACCGGCAAGAATTGGTGGAGATGAATTTCTTGTTATATTTCCCTTATACGACAACCCACAAATTAACAAACCTTTATCACAAGCCTTAACTGACTCTAAAGGCCCTATCTATAAAATGTTTGCTTTAATAGACAAATTCAGATCTGACGATCTATCTATGTCAAACCTAAAAGGCGTCGCTACATTATCGGTTGGATTTAAGTCATTTACTGTTGCAGAACTACAACAAGCAATGGATGAATATACACAATATTCAAACCAAACCCTCCTTTCTGGGCAAGAACCTCAGTCATTTATCAATCACTCTTTAAAAATAGCTGCTGACAAAGCTTTGTATCGGGCAAAAAAAATGGCCAATGAAACAGGAAAGAACACCTTTGTATCTAGCTCTCCAACAGATTAGAAAACAAACTCGCCACGGTAACTGGTCCTACGCCGCCGGGGACAGGTGTGTAAAAAGAAGTTTTAGCAAGCGCCGCCGGGGTAAATTCCGCATCCGGATATCCCACATCAATCGCTATAAATCCATCTCGCACCATATCGCTATCTATCAAATCTTTCTGTCCCGTCGCCGAAATAATAATATCTGCTGTTTTTAATTTTTCAGCAGAAAAGTCATTTATGTCCATACCAATTAGTTCATAGTTCATGGTTAGTAGTTCATGGCAAAGTTTCCGGCCCACAAAACCATGGTTACCAATTACACAAACTTTTAACTTATTGAGCATTGAGCCCTGAGCATTGAGTATTGTCACAACCGCTCTTACAACAGCAGGTTGATACGGACTATCCTCTCTCAACCCATCTACATCTTTCTCGCGCGCGATTGCACTCGCAATTTCCAAATCCAAAGTTCCAAATCCCAATGGAAGTTGAACCAAAATTCCGTTTACGGATTTATCATTATTAAATATTTCTATTTGTGATTTGAGATTTTTAATTTGAGATTTGAGAATTGGGATTTGCATAAAATCAACTCCCAATTCCTGCGCAACTTTTGATTTTATGTTTGTATAAATCCGGCTGGGTTTATGTTCAGGATTATAAAAAACCACCAGTTTTTTCCTGGCATTTAGTTTCTTTAAATCGTCTACTATTTTCCGGGCAAATTCTCTTCCATCAAATCTCATGTCCCTATTTTACAGGAAATCTCCTACACAATCTCTGTACTTCTTTCGCAATCCCTAAAAGTTTTTTGTTTTTGATCATCTTTACTTTAAACTCTTTTCTTTCTTCTTGTGTCAAATCAATGTTTTTTACTTGTGATGCCGTATAGGTGATCGCCTCGTCAATCCATTTGGCTATCTGCCTCATTTGTGGTTCTTTCATCCCGCGCGTGGTCACGGCAGGAGTTCCCAACCGTAAACCTGATGGATAATATGGCGATTTTTTCTCATCCGGTACGGTTTGCCTATTCGCAATAATTCCTGCATATTCCAAAGCCCAAGCCGCCGCCCAACCGTCAATATTTTTGTTGGTCAAATCAATCCAAACCATGTGATTTTCTGTTCCTCCGCCAATCAGCACATAGCCCTTAGCCCTTAGCACTTGGCACAACGCTTGCGCATTTTTAACTATCTGCTGAGAATATTTTTGATAAGATTTTGTCGAGGCTTCTTCCAAGGCTACTGCAATTCCAGCAATGGTTTCCATGTGTGGACCACCTTGGACACCAGGAAAAACTGCCGAATCGATTTTTTTATTTAATTCAGGATCTTTGTCTAGACCTTTTTGGGTAATTAGTATCATCGCCCCACGAGGACCGCGCAATGTTTTGTGAGTGGTGGTCATAACAAGATGCGCAAAAGGCACGGGTGACGGATGAACTCCTCCGGTCACCAATCCCCCGATATGAGAAATATCGGCCACAAAATATGCCCCGACTTTATCAGCGATGGCCGCATATTTCCCCCACTGAAATATTTTTGTGTATGCAGTCCCTCCCGCCCAAATGATTTTAGGTTTATGTTCCAACGTTAATTTTTCCAATTGTTGCCAATCAATTTCTCCATCCGGAGTTAATCCATAATGTACTGCTTTCATGACAATCCTCGTAACACTCACTTCCTGCCCCATCGACAAATGCCCACCCATGGATAAAATTTGTGACAGCTGAATATCATTCTCCGATTCACGTAAGGCTTTGATTATAGCCAAATTGGCAGGTGCGCCGGATAATGGTTGAACATTGACATGAGGCACGCCAAATAATTTCTTGGCTCTGTCCTGACATAATCTTTCCAGCTCATCCACTACAATATTTCCCTGATAATATCTTTTTCCGGGATATCCTTCGGCGTATTTATTTTCAAAAATACTTCCCACTGCTGTCCGTACTGCTTTACTCGCGTAATTCTCACTCGGAATCATCTGCAATGTTTCCGCCTGTCTCTTTTCCTCCAACTTGATCAGTTTACCAATCTGTTTATCCATGTGCCGCAATTATACCTTACCGCGAATTCAAAATTTCACTAATTTTATATATCACGCCCACTGCAATCATAGCCCAAAATAAATATGGCCATACATTCCTTCGTTTTTCGTTTCCAAACAAAACCTCTCTCGCTTTACCATTTCCCGCTTCTCCCAACACACTTGCATCTGGAATAATTTTTTGCTCACGCACTACTTTGTTGTACCACTTTCCATATCCTCTTTTCAACTACCTCAATTGATCCATTTCCATCCACTTTTTTTACCAGCTTTGGAAATCTCTTGGTCACTTCCACATATCCCTCCCGCACTTTTTCAAAAAAACTTTTGTCCATACTCTCAAATTTATCTCCGCTGGCGTCCCTGGTTCTGGCTAGAGCCGTATCCAAATCCGTATCCAGCCAAATCACCAAATCCGGCCAAACATCCCCGACTGCTTCTTTATTAATCTTTAATACTCTTTCTATCCCTAAATTTCGGCCAAACCCCTGATACGTCATACTGGTAAATACTGATCTGTCAGCCACAACTATTCCTCGTTTATCTAATACTGGTTTGATAACTTTTCTTAATATTTGGGCGCGGCTGGCTGCATATAAATATTGCTCACACACCGGATCCATTTCTTCAGCATAAACCGTTCCCTGGACAACTTTGCGAATCGCGTCGGATATTTCGTCTCCTCCCGGTTCCTTGGTCCACACCGCTCCCAATTTTTCAGCCAAAATCTGGCTTTGTGTGGTCTTCCCGCAGCCCACAATCCCCTCAAAAGCTATATATTCAGGTTTTTTTAACATTTCTGAATTATCTCATATTGTCTTGTCTGCTACCTATTGCATATCTAGAGATTCCTTGTAGAATCTCTACTATGTCAGTTTACGAGAGTCATGTTGATAAAAGAATAGGTGAGATTGAGGAAACATACCGCACTTCGTATTGGGAAGGATTACTAAAAACGCCGGGGTTTGCATGGTTTCTTCTAACAGATGGACTTAAAAAAGTCAGAGACTCTAAACACCCACACGACACAGTGGGGGGAATTGGACAAATGGTAAGTGCTCCCCTTTCCTTAATAGTATACCCTATCTGTTCTCCTTTTTTGAGATAATTGATCTACAACCAAAATTATTAGACTTTTGGGAATTCGGTTTTGACACCCATAGTGCCGTCTGAATATTTAACTTCAGAATAATCCGCAAATAAAATAGGTGCTTCGACAGACAATCTTTTGTAAACCAAGTAAGCCAGTTTGCGGATTTCGGTTTCAGCATGTTCCGACGCCCGCATGGAAATTACATGTCTCCACGCCCGGACATTTCCGGTGATCACCATCCAGGTTTCAGTTTCATTGGGCAATACTGATCTGGCCGACTGGTTTACTTTTTTCCGTAAATCGGTTTTTGACTCACCCGACAATAATTTATCCGCTCCTTTTTCTTGTTTGACCGCCAAAATTCCCGCGATCATTTCGTACTCGTCGGCCGCCCGGTCAATACGCTTCTCAAACATCTTGTGCAATTTCTCATCTTTTTGATATTCTTCCCGTTCAATAAACCGTAGTACCCGTCCGGAAACATATCTTTGTGACAGCTGTGAATAACCAAATCCGGCCCGGTGTCTCACCAATTCATGCGTTAGGCTTCGGGAAATGCCGTATAAAAATAAGGAAAAATTAGCGTGTTCCAAGACTGAACCATGTCCTGACGAAATTAAGTTGTAAAAATATTTTGCAGCGTCTACGTTCATGGTCCTTTTGGGACCAAAACTGGCATAACAGGCTTGACCGGCAATTTTACTGAGCTGTTCAGAAGATTCTAGTTTTGTTTTATCTCTCAAATAATCAGTAAATCCCATTTTTTTATCAAAGCCTCTAAGAAATCCGTCTAAATTTCCGAGATTAACATCAGGTTTTGCAAGTAAAACTACTCCGGGCGACTTTAAATACAACGTTCCCTTGCCGGTTTTGTAAACTGGTGGATAATAATCTTTTACTTTTTTCCCCATACGCTTGTTATCTCCGATTCTTTTACTCCTTTTTGCCCGAAATAATGGGAATTTAATTTTTTGTGCCCGTACGGAAATTCGGCCGGGCTAGTCATTTGTAAATAACTAATCTGGCAAATCCGCATGTCTTTATATAGTGCAATTGGTAAATTGGCCAGATTGGAAATTTCCAGCGTCGCCTGTCCTTCAAACCCCGGATCAAAATATCCGGCTGTAGAATGAATAATCAGCCCAATTCTCCCCAAACTGGATTTTCCCTCCAACCTGCCCACCAAATCGTGGGGGATTTTCAACCATTCCACCGTGGTTCCCAACACAAACTCCCGCGGGTGAATAATAATCGGCTCACCGTCTTTAATTATTATTTTTTTCATCAGTCCCTTAACACCAACTCTGGTATCAATCAAGCTCTGGCTATGGCTATCAAATACCAAAAATTCTCCTCCTAAATGCAAATCCACACTCGACGGTTGCACGCAACCATCGTCAAACGGCCGGATCACCAATTCTTTATTTTTGATTTTCCCCCTGATATCCCGATCACTCAAAACCATCCCAGAATTTCTACCAAATTCATCTCATCATTACAATACCCAAAACCAAAACCCTTTCAAAATAACAACACAAAATTATTACGACCGTGAGAAAAATATGTTGTTATTTTAATTTACTTCGGTTTACCTTGCCCCGCCGTAGTCCCGCCATCGCGGGACGAAGGTCGGGTCCAACTTGCAAAGTCGCACTTTGGGTAATTGCTGCAGCCATAAAAAGTCCGGCCGGTGCGGGTTTTTCTGATAATTACATCGCCATCCAAACACTTCTCACATTTTTGTCCGGTTTTATTTTGATAATTACCCTTAAAATCACACTCTGGAAACCGGCTGCACGACAAAAATCTGCCAAACTTCCCAATCCGGACTATCATGTCTCCTTCTTTGCACTTTGGACATTTTTCTCCTGTGCTCTCCACCTCAATTTTCACCCGCTCGGCTGTATCTCCAACCGCAGCAAGTTTGGTGGAAAATGGCCCCCAAAATTCAGACAATACCGGAATCCACTTTTTATCCCCGTTGGCAATATCATCCAGTTTTTCCTCCATCTCTGCTGTAAATTTATAATCCACAATATCCGAAAAATTGGTCACCAGAAAATCATTTACTGCAATCCCCAAAGAGGTGGGCAAAAAACGTTTTCCCTGCCTGCCGGCAGGCAGGTCCTCTTTCTCCACATACTGCCGGTCTAAAATAGTCGAAATAGTCGGCGCATAAGTACTTGGCCGGCCAATACCCATTTCTTCCAGCGCTTTGATCAAACTGGCATCGTTGTACCGTGCCGGCCCCTGGGTAAACTTTTGCATTTTTTCCAAAGAGATAAAATTTAATTCTTCTCCTTCTTTAAGATCTGGAAGAATTAAATTGTCATTCGTGGTCATACTATCGTCATTTGTGGTCATAAGTTGTTTTTCATAAACTTTTTGCCATCCCATAAAGTTAATGGTTTCACCTCTAGCTTGTAAAAGATAATCACCAGCTTTAACTTTGACAGTCGTAGTACTTCCCAAAACTTCTGCCATCTGGCAAGCCACAAATCTCTTCCAAATCAAATCATACAATTTTTGCTGATCGCGGTTTTCCTGAACGCTAAACGCTAACGTCTGCATGCTGGTTGGTCTAATAGCTTCGTGCGCTTCCTGAGCCACTTTATCTTTAGTTTTATAAAGTCGAGGAGTTTCTAGAGCATACTCTTTCCCAAAACTATCAACTATGAACTCTTTGACCATTTGTGTAGCCTCAACCGCAATATTGGTTGAATCCGTCCGGTGGTAAGTGATAAATCCTTCTTCATATAGATTCTGAGCAATTTGCATGGTTTTTTTAGCGCTCCACCCCAGCCGGTTGGCCGCGGTTTGCTGCAATGTTGAAGTCGTAAACGGCGCCGACGGCGTCCTTTTAAATTCTTTCTTTTCTATATTCAGTACTCGGTATTCGGTATTCAGTAAATCCTTTTCAGTCTTTTCAGCTTCTTTTTGACTTTTTATTTCACTAGTTAATTTTACTTTGAGCATTGAGTCTTGAGCATTGAGCATTACAAGAATTTCCCAAAATTCTTGTGGCTTAAACGCCCCAATTTCTCTTTCGCGCTCCACGATCAACCGCAAGGCCACGCTTTGCACCCGTCCGGCCGAAAGCCCTCGTCTGACCTTTTTCCACAACATTGGAGACAATTTGTATCCCACTAATCTATCCAAAATTCTTCGGGCTTGTTGGGCTTCAACCAGTGGCATATCAATATTTTTGGGATTTTTCAAAGCCTCATCAATCGCGTGTTTGGTAATTTCATGAAACACAATTCTTTGGAACTTGTGATTTGTGATTTGTGATTTGGAGCCTTTCAGTAACTCCGCTACATGAAAGGCGATTGCTTCCCCTTCCCGATCCGGATCTGTCGCCAAATAAATCGTATCTGTTTCCTTACTTAATTTCTTAATCTCATCCGTCCTTTGTTTCTGTTTCGCCGTCTGCATATACTCCGGTTCGAACTTATACCCTCCAGCTCTTCCACTCTCCTGCTCTATCTTTATTCCAATCTTCTTCGTTGGCAAATCCCTGATATGCCCCATTGTCGCTTCCACCACATACCCATCCCCCAAAAACTTGGTCAGAGTTTTAGCTTTGGTAGGGCTTTCAACAAGTATCAAATCCATATATTTAACCATCCCACAATGCTACCATCCCCGTCAAGCCTTAATAGAATTTATCAATTTCACGCGACAGCGTATTTTTGATAAATGTTTACAAACTAAAAATCTCTTTTAATTCTTCCTCATTTTCGATTTTCTGCAACACCCCTAATTTCACTCCATGTGGAATCTCCAATATCTCCCGCAAATATTTTACTTCCCCACTTATATCGTACGGACTCACAAATACACTCTCCTGCATTTGCTCCATTCCTAAAGTTTTTAAAAACTTTCGTAAATTGTCTCTTTTCCCTTTGTTTTTCTCCGGAATATCAAAAAACACCAATCTCCACAACCCGTCCCACTTTCCCCTCTTTTGCTTCATCTCTCCCAGTCTGTATCTCAACACCTCTTTCTTTCCCCTATCTGTAATCTCAAATACTAATCCATCTTTCGTTTCCATTTTTTTTACCAACCCTCTTCTTTCCAATCTGTTCGCCACCTGCTTTACTACGGACGGAAAATAATCTTCTATTTCAAGTCTTACCGTCCCATGCATCCTTTTCCAAATCTCAAGCCTGGATCCTGGTGGTAACAAAATCTCCCCAGTATCTGCCAACATCCTCAACAATCCTCCAACAGTTATTCTTCTTTTTCCCATACTTCATATTTTTATCAAATCCACGCTATAGCGTCAATATGATAAATCATTAGTGATCTAAATCAAATCCCAATTTTATACTACTTTACTTTATCTTCCCCAATAGCCTGCAATCCCAAACCAGCCATATCTATCACTCCAGCTGCTAAAAAAGCATCTCCCAATGTAAATGCCACATTTTGTGGATTAAGTTGTCCACTCCATTCACCTAAATTCATCCCTGAAAATACTATTAAACCAGTTGAGAGCACTAATCTGCACACCTGAAGATATGCTACGTTGTTAAGTTTATTTTCTCCAGGATTTTGAGCATGACTCATAAACGCTGGTTTAAATGTTATCGTCGATAAAAGTCCTCCAACATAAAAAGCCACTTCAGCAATCGTCATAAAACCCCGGGTTGCCGGTGAATTTTTCATCTGTTCCCAATTCATGATCAGCATAATAACTCTCTCTCTACAAAGTCAACTATAAGCCTTCTCCCCATACCATCCCGTCAAGTCCACCAAACCTCAACTTTACTCTCCCACACCTTGCACCACGGAATAATTGAATTTGTCCTCCACTCCAAAATATTTAGCCAAAATTTTGCGGGCGATGGGTGCCGCCGCCGTTGAACCCTCTCCTCCACCTTCCACCAGCACTGTCACCGAAATAGTTGGATCATCAGCCGGTGCATATACCGTAAACCAGGCATGTGATCCGATTTTGCCGCTACTTTGTACATACTCCGCAGTTCCAGTTTTACATGCAACTATTGGATATTGGGATTTGGGATTTGAGATTTGTCCGTTCCAATCGAAGAACGGGTAGGCTGTTCCCCCTTCACTGCACGCCCCAATCATTCCCTTTTTGACTATATTTAAAATATCGGAGGAAATCCTGACCTCAGTACATACCACCTCCTTACGTCCCCCTCCTAAATTAGGAGGGGGATTAGAGGGGGCGGTACTAAGCAAATGTGGAACACATTTTGTGCCATTTGTTGCAATTATATTCGTCATCAAATTTACTTGTAGCGGCGTGGCCAGTACATCCCCCTGTCCAATGGCCATGTGATATGTGTTTCCCAAAAACCAGGCCTCGCCTTTAATCTGCTGCTTCCACCCCGGAGTGGGAATTAATCCAGCAATTTCTCCGGGAATGTCGATACCGGTTTTTGCACCCAATCCCATTTTATTTGCCCACATTGCCAAAATATCCGAGCCAGTCATTTCCCCCACTTTGTAAAAGAAAGTATCGGTAGATCTAGTCAAAGCTTTGACCCAACCAACTTCTCCTTCAGTCCGGCCATGTTGGCTAAAAAACCAATTGGTGTAAGAAAATTTACCGACATTAATTGATCCGGTGTCTGTATAGGTAAAATTTTCCGGCACTTTTTTTTCCGACAAAGCTGCAATAGTGGTTATCATTTTGAATGTCGACCCTGGCGGATACACCCCTCCAATCGCTCTATTAAAAAATTCAGACGTCGGCAATACTTTTTGAGGATTGAAACTTGGAGAACTTACCAAAGCCAATATTTCTCCTGTCTTGGGATTACTTACCACTACTGCGCCTGGTCTTGTTAAAGCCTCACCGGCTGTTTTTTGGAGAGATGCATCAAGCGTAGTTTGTAAATCTGCTCCGGACTCGGATTTTCTGTCTCCCAACTCACGGACAATTTTTCCCAAAGTATCTACCTCCACCAATCGGCCTCCATCCACTCCCCGCAAACTATCTTCATACTGACTTTCCAGCCCCATCCGGCCAACTAAACCTTGGTTTCTATATTTATCGCCTTTGGGGGTGAGCAGTCCTACTTCACTTTCTCCCACTTCCCCCAAATACCCCAGCACATGACTGGAATATTGACCTAGTGGATAAATCCGTCGTCCATCTGAATCGTTATCTGCCAAAATTGCCCCGTTTCTATCCAAAATTTTTCCTCTGGGGGCCGGCAGTACAATTTTTCGGATCCGGTTTTCGTTGGCCAAGACTAAATTCTTTCCACCTTGTAATAATTGCAAAGATACCAGTCTGGTTAATAAAATCGCCAAACATCCTGCTACTACCAACATCATCCAGCTGGACAATCTCAGTCCCAATCCTGCACTGTTTGGCAATCCCAATTTGGCAGTTTTACTTTCAGATACAATAAAATCAGAAAAAGTCACGCCGGGTCTAAATTTCTTCATAACGAAATTATAAACAATTTTTAAAATTTAAATTTTATGATTTCTCTCCAAAGGAGCTTCGCTTTGGTCCTTTGAATTTTAGATTTAGAATTTATCGTAATCCCCCCGTGACTTTGACCCGAGCCAACAGTTTCATATCATCCAGCACCCGACCACATCCCCGGACCACCGCCGTCATGGGATCATCACAAATATATACCGGCATTCGGGTTTCTTCGCCCATCAATCTGTCTATCCCGGCAATCAATGCCCCACCACCGGCCATGACAATCCCTCTTTCCAAAATATCCGATACCAACTCGGGTGGCGTCTCTTCTATTAAATCTGCCACGCTGGAAGTAATTTCCCGCAAAGTGGGCATCATGGCTTCCCGCACTTCAGTAGAAGTAATTTTTAGACTTTTGGGCAAACCTGATCCCAAGTCCCGCCCCCGGACTACCATAATTTTTTCCTTACCTTCATAAGATGAGGGGTGGGCATTGCCGATCGTCATTTTGATATCCTCGGCGGTTCTTTCCCCCAACAACACGTTGTATTTCAGGCGCATGTAATGAATCACAGCTTCGTCCAACTCCCAGAGCCGCCGCCATCGGTTCCTCAATTAACCAACACTGCCTGGCACCCGCGCTCAGCGCGGCTTCTTGAACCGCCCGTCGTTCCACTTCGGTTACTCCCGAGGGAATACCAATCACCACTCTGGGTTTGGGTATCCGGGGAATAGCGTGACCCGTGTCATGGACCATTAATATATAGTGTTTGAGCATAGCTTCGGTGGCGTCAAAATCGGAAATTACTCCGTCTTTTAGTGGCCTGATCGCTTCGATCGTGGCCGGCGTCCGCCCCAACATTTTTTTGGCTTCTTCTCCAATGGCCAAGACTTGTTTGGTTTTTTTGTGCCGGGCAACGACAGACGGCTCACGGATTACAATCCCCTTGCCCTTTACATACACCAAAGTATTAGCCGTTCCCAAATCAATTCCCACATCATATGAAAGCAATCCAAATATATAATTCAACATACTGTCCGCAATATATCACAAAACTATAAATATTCTGCTAGACTATTCTTATGCCCGTACTTTCTTTGCGTGTTCCCAAGACGTCCGAAAATTCTCCTGAGCAAACCGCCCAACTGCTGGCCTCTCTGGCCAAAGCCACTTTTAAACCTACTCTCCTGCAAAAAGCTTTGGGTAAAACTCATATTAATATCTCTCTGGAAGTTCATGCTCAATCGGGACTAGTCTCTTTTATTCTCAACGTTCCCGAGCACTTGGTGCAATTTGCCAAATCTCAGCTGGTAGCCACTTATCCCGATATCGATATTTTGGAAAGTGACGATCCCTTGACTTCTTGGCCCGCTGTTTTACCCAAAAAACAAACTCTACTTATCAAACAAACTGCCGCGGGATTTTTCCCACTGCGCGATTATGCCGATTATCGTGAGGTCGATCCCATGCTGCCACTGTTGGGCGTATTGTCCAAAGCTTCTCCCGAAGATAAAGTGCTGGCCCAATTTATTCTTTCCCCGGTTAACAAACGGGTTCTTTCCCGAGCTAATGCCTACATCACTCCCAGTTTTGAAACTGCACCAGACGGCCGACCCTTGCGTGAACTTCCGGCTGAAGAAAAACAAATCATCAAAGACAAACTTTCCTATCCTTTGGTCTCCGTCTCTATTCGTTTTGCCTCCACCAATCCCGCCTTGCTGGCCGATCTGGTTAGCTCGATTTCCATTCTCAACCGCCCCGACGGTAACTCCCTCGTTCCCTTAAAGCGTCACCTGCTCTCCAAAAACCATTATGCCGCTATTCTTTCCCGGCGTTTTATTCATCCAGTTTGCACCCTCAATGTTATGGAGCTGGCCTCACTGTGGCATTTGCCGGGCGCCCAAACCAAAATCCCCAATATTTCTTGGTCCAGTCCCATCGCCCACATCGATCCTCCCCTGGAACTCCCCATCTTTTCCAAAGAGTCTCCCAATCATCAAGATCTCAATTTATTTGCCACTGCCGACTTTCATAATCAGGAAGTTAAATTTGGTCTCAAAACCACCGACCGCTTGCGCCACATGTATATTATTGGTAAAACCGGAACTGGTAAATCCACGCTTTTGGAAAATCTGGCCGTGGACGATTTCAAACAGGGTCGTGGGGTAGCTTTTTTGGACCCACATGGAGATAGCTCACAAAATTTACTCAATTATATTCCCAAGAGCCGTATTAACGATACTATTTACTTCGATCCATCGGACCGTGAACACCCAATTTCTATAAATATTCTGGAGACTACTTCCCCAGATCAGGTGGAACTGGTGGTCTCCGGCATTATTTCTATCTTCCAAAAACTCTACGGCAAGTTCTGGGGACCGCGTATGCAGTATATTTTGCGAAACGCACTGCTGACCCTGGTGGAAATTCCCGGAAGCACGCTTCCCGATGTAGTCAAAATTCTCTCCGATCCCGATTTTCGTGCCTCGCTTTACCCCAAAATCACCAACAAATCCCTGCTGTCTTTCTGGAAAAAGGAATTTGACACGCTGGAAGACGATGTCCGCCTACAATACACCTATCCCATCCTCAACAAAATCGGCCAATTTGTGAACTCTCCACTCATCCAGCCCATCATCGCTTCTCCCCATTCCAGCATCGATGTGGGCGAAATTATGAATTCCGGCAAAATCTTTATAGCCAATCTTTCCCAGGGGAGACTTGGTCAAGACAACGCTGCTCTGCTGGGAGCCATGCTGATTACCAAATTTGAGCTGGCGGCCCTGTCTCGTATCGATACTCCCGAAGACGCCCGACCCAACTTTTTCCTGTATGTGGATGAGTTTCAAAATTTTGCCACTGAATCCTTTGCCAAAATTTTGAGCGAAGCCCGCAAGTTCCATCTGGGCCTGATCCTGGCCAACCAATACATCGCCCAGATCCCCGAGTCCCTGCAAAAGGCCATTTTTGGCAATATCGGCACCATGGTTAGCTTCGCCATAGGCTCGGAAGATGCTTTTGCCCTGTCCCATGAGTTTTCACCCGTATTTACACAGGAATCCTTGACCAATCTGGACAAATACCAGATTGCCATCAAAATGACCATCGACGGCAAGTTGTCTGAACCATTTTCGGCTCACACCCTTCCTCCTTTTGTTTCCAAAAACACCCGCCGGGAAACCGTCCTCCAACAATCCCGCCGCCAATTTTCTTCAAAATAGCCAATGTCCTATAATAGTTGACATTTAGGGCTTATAGTGCTAACCTTTTGTCAGATTTGATACTAAGGCCATAGCGGCCTTTTTCAGTATCAAAGCGTCTTGGCTCTTTTACAACCCAAAGAGCATCGTTTGGTAAAAGCGTTACCAAAGAGAAGTAGTTCTGTGCCTAAAAGCATTGGACTCAGACATACTTCTCTTTGCTCTTGCGCCCCTCCCCTTTTTTATTATAAATATTTATTCCTAGGGGAATTACCAAACAAAAAGCGCAAAAAACAAAGAACAATCCTCTCGCAAGACCCCCTCTCCCGAACCTTTAGCCTCAAAACTAATGCGTTCACCCCCGGATTGTATTTCCCAAAAGAAATGCAACACAATCCAAATCCCCTCCCAACTTTGTTTTACCCCTCACCCATGCAGTGCTAGATTTAAATTTCGTAGTTCAAATTTCAAATCCACCACTCGCTTCAAATGAGGATTAAGAAGTACAAAAAAACAACAACAGAAATCTCAAAAATTTCTTTGTTAAAAAAATAAAGCCTTTCGCAGTCATAAACCCTAAGATTGGCTTTTATATAAACAAACTGGGAAAAAGAAGGGTAAGAAAGAAGCCGGCAAGTCCGGCAACTATCGCAGAAGGCCAGCAACCAGCCTCGCTGCGACATCCGTAATTGGGCATCGTTTATTCCAACCGTCCAAGTTCAAGGAGATCCAAAATGTTCCGTTTTCTCACAGTACTAGTAGTTATTGCCACAATCGCCGCTTGCACCGGTGTGGCAATTCCCGTCAACGTGTAATTCAATGGGCAGGTTCAAGTTAGTATGGGATTTGGCAATGTCACCTCAACAGTGACACCAACCAACACCCCCACGCCGACAAACACCCCGACCACGACGCCGACGACGACGGCAACATCGACCAGCACGCCTGTAACAGCGCTGGTTCCGGCGACAACCGCAATCCCCCAGACGGTGTATAACATCACCGTGAGCGGGAATTGCAACAATGTGGTGGTGAACAATACCACCTCGGGAGGAAATTCTGTGGAGTGCAATACCTCCACCAACCCGACGGCTGTCCCGACCGCGACGCCGACGACCGCAACCACGGTCAAGGCGCCCGTTCGCCCGACGGTCATCGTCCCTACCCCGACCCCAACTTGCACTGCAACACCAGAGTGCAACTGCGGAATTCGGTAGGAATCGCGTATTCGCATGGGGCGGGCCTCTGCCCGCCCCCTATTCAAAAGGAGAGTGCAATGGCCAAAAACAAAGATAAAAAGGGCAAAAATGGCCAAATTCGCCCAACACCCAAGTAGTCCATCCGCGCACAACTAGTTAAGTCAGGAGAAATCTCATGTCAGCAGACGATAAGAAGTACAGGGCTGTACAAATTATCCGCGGAATGCTCGCAGCAGCAGGAAAGAAGGGAGTCAGCAAACACTTGCTTTGGACGGAGCTTGAAATTCAAGGTGTCAAACCGACTCGGGCAACAGATTTGATGGTTCTCGTTCGAAAAGCCAATGCCAGAAAACTCGAAGAGGCTAAAGGCATACTGTACAGCAATGACGCCTTCGATGCGATCCAAGCCGAGCGAGCAGTGAAAAACCCTCTGCCCCCTCCCGGCATGGAACCCCCAGAGGGTGAAACCCCGAACCAGATCACGATCATCGACCCCTCGTACGTCCGCGTTGGCCTACGGGCTGGCGGGGATTGGAATTTCAACAAAGGGGTGATCAAAGTGGTAGTCTACCTGGCAGGAACCATAACTGGATTTCTTGTCTGGTGGCATTTCCCAGTCGAAAGACTGATCGTGCCGATGGCACGAGCAATCGGCTGGCCACTCTAACCTCTCGTCTAGTGGAGAACCCCAGAACATCGGGGTTCTCCCAAAGGAGATATTTATGGGAAACTATAATAAAAAAGTAAAAATGGGACATCGACCTGCACCACGACCACAAGTCGATCACAATGGCCAAAACATCGGTCTCTTTATCGCCTCGGGCATGGCACAAAATTGGAAAGGTCGTCAACGACGTTCTCCAAAAAATAAACCGTGGTGGATGTTTTGGAAATAAAATAACAGGAGGCTAATATCGCGCTTTTTAGACAGGCGATCCCAGACCAAGCATTACTGGGATCGTCTGTCCCCAACCGGGAACGGATCGGGCAAGACTTGTCACCGCGGCAATCATCTTCCCCAATTTTTTCTCCATGCTCTTTGGGTTATCAAACTATAAAATTTAAATTAAAAATATTTATTTAATAATCATTTATGTCTGAAAATATTGTTTACCCCGCAACTGACGAAGATTATGAATCCGTCCAGGGAGGAGTTCCTACTATAACTTCCGAAGGCAGACTTACAATTATTACTCACTATTACTCCGATGATCCACTGATCGTACGTAGTTTCCGGACAATCCAAGATTTTGGCACTGTGATATTAGACCTTGGAGGAAGATCTGTTATGTTTTCTGTGGGATTGCTGAGAATGTTCCACGGAGATCCGTGTGAAGCAAAGAGTTTATCGGGTGGAGGAAAAGGTTACGACAGAGTAAAACGATAAACGGTGTATAATAAAGTCATGGCACAAACTAAACTTGAACCCCGAATGCATGCGTTAGTCTGGAAAGAAGGCAAAATTTTCGTGGCCAAATGTGTAGAAGTCGAAGTTGCTAGTCAAGGTAATTCCCAATCAGAAGCACTGGCTAATTTACGAGAAGCTTTGGAATTATACTTTGAAGACGACAGGCTGCGTCTCCCTTCTTTATCTAATCTCGAACTCTTCCCTCTAAAAATCGGGTATGCCTAAACTGTATTCTGCCAAAGAAACTCTTAAAGCATTGCACAAAGCTGGATTTGAAATTTACTCCCAAAAAGGCAGTCATATTAAATTACGAGGAATACACAATGGACGTTTTCAAACCGTGATCGTTCCAAACCATAAAGAAATAGCCAAAGGAACTTTTTCTTCAATACTGGCTCAAGCTGATATGACTCGCCAGGAATTTGAAGAGTTTGTTTGATAAACTATCCCCATGTCGTTTTGGCAAAAAACTATTAGGTTTTTATTTTACGCATTGTTTATTTTGGTTCCCCTGATTTTTCTTCCCAACACTTCCGAACTGTTTGAATTTAATAAACTTATTCTCACTTATATTTTTGTGGTTTTGATTTCTGCTTGCTGGATCTGCGACTGTATTATTCAAAAAAAGTTTATTTTCCATCACACTCTGTTAAACATACCCCTCCTCGTCTTTTTGGGATTTAGTATTTTGAGTTTAGTATTTTCGATTGACGTCCATACGTCAATATATGGCTATTATTCCCGCTGGAACGGTGGCTTATTATCTCTAGTTTCCTACTCCATATTATATTGGGTCTTTGTCACCTATTTTGACGCCAAATCCGCCCTAACCGCTATCCGCTATACGCTATACGCTACTATCCCCGTGGCTCTATGGGCCGTGGCCGAGCATTTTGGGGTAGACTCCAAAATGTGGGTCCAAGATGTCCAAAACCGCGTTTTTTCTACCATCGGTCAACCCAACTGGCTAGCAGCATATATAGTAAGCCTGATTTATTTACCGTTATCAGGCTTACTCAAATCCCAAATCTCAAACCCGCCTGCCGGACGGGCAGGTCCCAAATCCCAAATAAATTTCAAATCTCAAATTTTAAATTTTTCAATATTTATATTACTTTTTTCAGTATTATTATTTACCAAATCCCGCTCGGGTCTTTTGGCATTTGGGATATCAAGTGTGGTGTTTTGGATCATGTCGTTCTTCAATAACTCCCCCTTGCATCCCCCTCTTAAATTAAGAGGGGGACCAGAGAGGGTGATACCCACCTTGGTCTTTATTTTTATAATTGGTTTATTAAGTTTGGTTTTCAAAAACCCCATTCGAGATTTAATTATAAAATCTGTACCGAATACCGAAAACCGAATAATGAATACCTCCACATCTTTAGAATCAGGAGGAACAGAATCTGGGGAAATCAGAAAAATCGTCTGGACTGGAGCCATCCGAATTTGGCAGGGTTCATCCAAAAACTTTTGGCTGGGCACCGGCCCCGAAACCTTTGCTATGGCTTACTATCAATACCGCCCAGTAGAGCACAACATGACTTCCGAATGGGACCTGCTGTACAACAAAGCACACAACGAGTACCTTAATTATCTATCTACTACTGGCTTATTGGGCTTAGCTTCATACCTATTTCTACTTGGAGCTATGGGATGGGTACTCTTCAAATCCCAAATCCCAAATCCCAATAACCAAATAAATTCTAAAAATAAAATTCAAAACGATTTGGATCTTAGAATTTTGAATTTAGGACTTTTTTGTGGCTGGCTCTCCATCTCCATCACCAACTTCTGGGGCTTTTCCGTGGTCATCACTCAAATCTTATTATTCTTGTTACCCGCAATGGCGATTGCATTAGAGCGGGAGAGTGTAAGAGTTGAAGAGTATAAGTATAAATGGGACAGCAAAAAAATTGTGTTAATTTTAATCTTCGCCTGCTCTCCAGCTCTTCTACTCTTCCACTCTATCTCCAAATACTGGTTCTCTGATGTCAAACTTGCTTCCTCACAACTGCAAACCCGCTATTTTGGTTCTACTCAAAACCCTCAGTATTTAATTGGCGCTTACAGAGACGCTGAGCAAAGTTTTCAATTAAATTCCAGCGAACCAGCTATTTCGTCGGTATATTCAGAAGCCGCTGCTTATTTGGCGGTAGCCTTGGCCTCCTCTAATGCCACTCAGGCTGGGCAACTGGCCGAACAGGCCATCAGAGTGTCTGATTTGACCACAGAGCTGTCTCCCCATCATCCCAATTATTTTAAATCCCGATCCCGGGTGGCTATTTTGCTTTCCGAAATTGACCCCAAATATATCGAAATCGGGGCTGAAAGCCTGAAAATGGCCAGACTTCTCTCCCCCACCGACCCAAAAATTCCCTATAACCAAGGGTTAATTGCCAAATATCAAAATAAGATCCCCGAAGCCAAAGCCTTTTTCCAAGAAGCAATCTCTCTTAAACCGGACTACGCCGAACCCCAAATCCAATTAAAAGAGATAACTATTATTCATTAGTATTTTTTTTGTCTTACACATGACTCACAACCATCATCGTAAACTCCGCTCTCTTCTCCCTGTTCAAGACTTCGGTCAAGTTCGTCTATTTTGAGAATCTTTAATCGCCATGCGATCATGATCTGGATGATGACCAAGATACCACGCCATAAATCTTACAGTTTTGTACAGCCCTCCCCCTATTCCAGCCACATACAACATACTATTACTACAGGGTACGGCTTCAGCATTACGAGATGGATCCATTCCTGCTAACAAAATCGGTAGCATGGCTATACCAAAAAGTCCAACCGCAACAACCACATCTTTCCACTTATGTAAAAGACCCTCTCCCAATGAATGAACTACTACTTTATCTGGACTTGTGGACATATGCGAAGTATTGTATACCAATAGACCTATAGTGTCAAGTCGTGTCAAATTGACACATTATGTTCCCAATCTTTATAAGCATTAAATCCCCTTCCCAACTCTCTTCTTGCCTCATCATCAGTTATTTTTTTTGCCTCATTGTGGGCTTCGGCTTTGGACATTTCATCTACATGAATAAATTCTCCCTCTCTTAATTCGTGTAGCACCACAAATTGCACATATTCATCGGGGACAGAGTTGTGAACCAAAATACTCAACGATTGTCTCGGACCTGGTAAATCTGGCGTTATAAGATTAATTCCTGGACACGTTTGGTCAAGCATCACAGTTTCATCATCTGTAACCCAATCGTCAAGACCAGTAGCTATATGCAATCCTAATCCAACCATCTGTAATTTTTCGCTTTTTCCAAATGAACCTTGTTCAGACATATCTCAATATAATAACAAAAAACTGATTACAAGACATAAAAAGTGTAAAATGGAGCATGAGCAAGATTGTGGTGGTGCCTTCGCAGGTTTTGAGAAAGATTGCCGAGCTGGTAAAAGTTGTTGATAGTCGAGTACTGCAAGTACTCAAAGATATGAATACCGCTCTTGTGGAGGCCAAAAGTCCAGAAGGGGTGGGACTGGCTGCACCGCAAATCGGCGTGTCTCTGCGCATCTTTATGATCCGCCCGGTCTCCAAAGGTCCAATCACAATTTTTATAAATCCCGAGATTCTTAAATTTTCTCAACGCAAAACTCACCCCACTGGTAAAAAGGGTGTGTTTGAAGGTTGTTTGTCCATTCCTGGCCATTACTCCCCCATCAAAAGATCCACGAGTGTGACAGTAAAATATCAATCGATCAATCAACCAATTCCCAATACTACAAATCACCGTGATTTGTCATTTGACATTGAAAGATTCAAGTTGATTGAAAAAACTGCGGTTTTTTCAGGTTTTCCCGCTCACGTTATTCAGCACGAAATGGACCATCTCAACGGAATTTTGTTTATAGACCGCGTGCTGGAACAAAGCGTCAAATTGTATAAGGAAGATAGTGGGGAGTGGGAAGAAGTGGGAATCTAGCCTCTGTTTTCATGCATGACTCTAGCTAAAACAATAGCTGTCGGTAAAACTATGCAAACAATACCAAAAACCAATGCCGGAAGCATGTCCGCTGGAGTACTTGCTACTTGACGAGCCAGTTCTGGCACTAGAGTTGCTGTGGCAGTGGGGACTAAAATAGGAGTTGGGTGAGCTGAAGTTCTTTTAATAATTTCCGCTCCAAATATAAACAAAACCGGAAGAGCCAAAACAATAACATTCAACAACGCACTTTCTGCTCTTTTTGAAATTTTTTCAACAGGCTTTGGCTCCATAGCTGTATAATAATACCATGGCACTTCAACCTATAGTCTTTTTCGGATCATCTCCTTTTTCAATTATAGTTCTAAACCGAATACTGAATACCGAACACCGAATATCTGCAGTTATCACCACAGAAGATAAACCAGTTGGCCGACATTTAAAATTGACCCCCAATCCCGTCAAAGTTTTGGCCGAAAAAAACAATATCCCGGTATATACCTCACTCCTTTCGTTCCCCTCTCCTATGTCGAACGGAGTGAGAGACGAAAAATTAGAAAAATTTTTAGATGTAGGAGAGGGGGCGGGAGGTGAGGTATTGGGACTTGTGGCTGCTTATGGTCAAATAATAAAACCGGAAGTTTTAGACCAATTTCACGGTCAAATTTACAATATTCATCCATCTCTGTTGCCAAAATATAGAGGTCCCTCTCCCCTGCAACAGCAAATTTTAGACGGTGTTACCGACACCGGGGTAACCATTATCCAATTGGATGCCCAAATGGATCACGGACCGATTGTGGCTGTGGCTCACGATAATATTTTGCCAGACGACACCACCCAAACTTTGGGAAATCGGTTGTTTGAAAAAGGAGCAGAGTTGTTTTTAAATACCTCACCCCTTTCGTTCCCCTCTCCTATGTCGAACGAAGTGAGAGACGAAAAATTTGAAAAATTTTTCGATGTAGGAGAGGGGTTGGGGGTGAGGTATACCTCACAAGATCACTCTCAGGCTACATATACAAAGAAGTTAACTAGACAAGATGGATTTTTACCCTGGGAAGAATTTAATAAACTAATTACTTCTCACGATCCCACACAAAACCATCATGACCCTCATCTGTCCCGCTTGTTCCGGGCTTATTTTCCTTGGCCGGGGGTGTGGACTCTGAATCCCCAGGGGAAACGGGTGAAACTGGTGTCTCTAAACCCTCTCTCCGTCTTATAGCTTCCTCACGTTGTTGCATTCTGGTTTCCACAGCTATCACAACTCTTGGCGCCAGACCTACTAGTATCGCAACTTTCTTAATCCACCCTGGACCGTGTTTATCTTCTGTTATTGCATCAGCCGTTCTATCAAACGTATCTTTGGGAATCGAAGTCTCTCCATAAGAAGTTCTTATGTCAGTCACTATTTTTTAACTTTGAGTTTACGTAGGCACTTCGTGCACAATTTAACTTTCACCATTTTGCCATCAACTTCAATTTTTTGAGAATGCAAATTTGGAAGAAAAACTTTTCGGGTATTCACCGCTTTCTTTTTCCAACGTCCTCCGGCAACCCCTCGTCCGTGGGTATGAGTTCCACCATATTGCACTCCCTTGGCACAATAATCACAGATATAAGCCATTGCCAAATTTTACCATAAAATCTGCAAATCCAAAGCCCCAAATCCAAAAATCCCAAAAAATTAGCTGTTTTGGGTGTTTATGATTTATAATTTGGTGACTTATGATGTTAAGTTTGCTATTTCAAAGTCCCTTAGAATTCATTGTGGTTTTTGGCGGCTTAATTCTTGCCATAGGTCTGCACGAAGCGGCACATTGTTATATGGCCGATTATCTGGGCGACCCCACTCCACGGTCACAGGGCAGGCTCACTTTAAATCCCCTAGCCCACTTGGATCCACTGGGGACGATTGCTATTTTGCTTACTAACTTTGGTTGGGGAAAAGCTTCGCCGTTTGATCCGTACAACCTCAAGGATCCCAAACGCGATACCGCCATCATTGCCTTGGCCGGTCCGGTCAGCAATATTCTAGTTGCCGTTCTCCTTTCGATCTTGTTTCATTCCCTAAGTAACTTAAGTATATTAGGTATCTTGAGTTTCCTAATTCAACTTAACATTAATCTCGCCATCTTCAATCTCATTCCCGTCCCTCCCCTGGACGGATCAAAAATTTTAGGACTATTTTTGTCCCACGAAACAGCCTTAAAATATCAACGCAATAACAATATTTTATTTTTGATTCCTCTGCTCCTTGTAGCCCCCATGATCGTCTCCCCGATCAGTTCCTTCATTCTGCGTTTTCTTCTCCCTTGACAACGCCGTATAATGAAAGAGTCCTGCCAGAAAGGACTGGTCAAAGTCATTTTTCTTGACTGTTTTTTCCAGAAAGGGCTTGCATAAATTCCACTTGGTCCTAGTACCCAGTGAAAAAGATTTTGAATCACATCGTTTTTCAAAATAGCTCGCCCACCTTTAACGGATTTCTCGGGAAAAACCTTTGACACCTTGATGGTGGGACGATTCGTTCGCTCCGCTCTCTCCAATTCCCAATGCACAATACTCAATGCTCAATTGATGACATATAATTAGCATGTGCCGAGGTAGCTCAGAAGTAGAGCAGGGCTTTTGTAAAGCTCAGGCCGGGATTGCAAAATTCCCCCTCGGCTCCATGATACCGTTGCAAAAACGGTCACCTGATCAGCTTCAAAAGGTCAGAAATTGGATAGTAAGGTTTTTTGGAGAGTTCGAGGGAACGTTTACCATTTAAAT
>Ga0075689_105_pt1 | contig 49168 bp, 63 predicted proteins | sample RifGroA2_FD_68418 | JGI IMG/M metagenome (GOLD analysis project Ga0075689, IMG submission 68418) | Microgenomates (Amesbacteria) bacterium GW2011_GWA2_42_12 | reverse complement strand
CTCTGTTTGGTTACACGAATATAATTATGAAAGACCCCACCTGTCACTTGAGCTCAAAACTCCTTACCAGATTGTTGCAAATGTCTTGGCATCATAAGGTATAAGTTACAATAGAAGTATGTATAAAAAGATCTTGGTGATATTTACTTTCACTCTTCTACTCTTCTACTCTTCTACTCTAGTTTTGGCTGATGAATGTGAGACTACGCGAGACCCAGTGAAGATTGGGCAGTGTATTGACGAGCTGCAAAAAACTTCGAATGCCATAGCCTCAGCTAACACTACAAATGCCAAAGAATTGGCAGCCCTCAATGCCCAAATCTCAAAGCTCAAGACTCAGATAAACTCTCTAAATAATCAAATCATAAAATTACAAAAAGAGGTGTTTGAGAGAGAGGTAAAAATTGGAGTGAAAGACGCATTGTTGTCGGCCAAGATAAAACAGGACTATATTAGAAGAAAAGACCAACCTTTATTATTGATATTGTTTTCCGCTGATTCGGCAGCCAACTTTTTCCGCGATCTGGCTATCCGGGAAAAACTGGCTCACGAAGACCGGGATTTGATTGCCTCGGTTTCGGGGGAAGTAAAAATGCTCAAGGCTCAAAGCGCAATGCTCAATGGACAGAAAATTAATTTGGATGCTTTAAAAATTAGAGTTAATGAACAGGCCACGTTTTTGGCCGGGGAAGTAGCCAAGGCCAATGCTTATGTGGCAGATTTGGGAGGGAAAATCTCTGCCTTAACAGCCAGACAACAACAAATTTTGGCAGAGAAATTGGGAAGTTTAAATTTACCAACTAGCTTGGGGGGCGGCACTCTTAGTTGTACCGACGATCGCAAATTGGATCCAGGTTTTTCTAATGCTTTTGCCTTTTTTACTTATGGTATTCCTCATCGGGTAGGGATGGATCAATATGGAGCCTATGGGCGGGCTAAAGCAGGCCAATCAGCGGAAGATATTTTAAGAGCATATTTTGACAATTTTGAGTTTACAAGCGGAAGAGAAGGGGAGACTGTAAAAGTAAACGGAAAAAATGAGTTTGGTCAGGTATTTAACAACGAATCGATGAACATTGAGGATTATCTGAAACATTTACACGAAATGCCGTCAAGTTGGGATTCTAAAGCTCTTCAGGCTCAAGCCATTGCGGCACGGTCTTATGCTTTAGCAGAACAACGGGCAAAGGGGTATTTATATCCAAGTCAAAAAGATCAGGTAATTAAAAAAGAAATGAATACGCAAAGTTGGATAGATGCTGTAGAGGCAACAAGGGGAAAAATAATGGCTCAGGGGGGACAACCCATTAAAGCGTGGTACGCTTCAACTTCTGGTGGCTACACATTTAATTCCGGTGATATATGGTCAAGAAATACGTCGTATACAAAAAGACTACGAGACGCGAGTGGAGACATTGGGGGTTTTGGAGATTTGCAGAACAAAGCGTATAGCAAAGATTCTCCATGTTTTTATTCAGCTCAGGGTTGGCGAACCCAATACAACAAATCGGCATGGCTCAAATCTGAAGAAGTGGCAGACATTGTCAACGTGATCATGCTTGCACAGAAAGATTCTTCAACACAAAACCATCTATCTCAAACCGACAAACCAAACCCTGATAGGGTGGATACCTGGGATTCTGGACGAGTGCAACAAGAATTACGGAGCAGAAATACCACGCCTTATTCCAGCGTGTCTAGTATTAGCGTGTCTCCAGATTTTGGTAGTGGTAGGGTTACAAGTGTAACTGTATTGGGAGATGCGGGCACTCAAACTTTCTCTGCAAATGATTTTACAAATTATTTTAACCTGCGCGCTCCCGCCAATATCCAAATAGTAGGACCATTATTCAACATTGAGAAGAAGTAACTCACCTCGACTGCGGTCACCCCTCTCTTAAATTAAGAGAGGGGACGGGGGGTGAGTTATAATATGAGTATGCCGGATGTATATGAAGCTCCCAAAAAACCAATAACCACTCCGCCAGTGGAAGATTCGGCCAAACGGGAATTCAACGAAGACTTACGTCAAAGTAGGGATTGGTGGAAAGTGGTAGTGGATGAAGTATTGGAAGCCATGGGAGAGTATCCCCGGAGCGCCGTATTGGGGGCATATAATGTGCGTCCAGGACACAAATTTTTTACCCAGCAGGAAGACGAAGAGGTAATAATGCTCCTGCGGGCCCATCCGATTACCAATGTGGGATGGATTTTACTAACCATTTTTATGCTTATATTACCCATGGCTTTGGAACTGACGGGAATATTCAAAAGCGTGCCCGGAGGATTTATGTTTGTGGGAAAAGTAACTTGGTATCTAATGACTTTTGCGTATTCATTTGAAAAATTTTTATTTTGGTATTATTCAGTGTTTATTATTACCAACGAGCGGTTGGTGGATATCGACTTTTACAATTTTATGTTTAGAGTAATAACCTATGCCAATTTAAACCATATCGAAGAGCCGGCTTCGGTTACGGGAGGATTTATCAGATCGGTGTTTCAATATGGAAATGTCTGGGTAACCACGGCTTCAGAAAAGCCTACCGTTGAAGCCTTGGGCGTACCATATCCTGATAAAGTGGTAGATTTGATAAGCAGGTTATCGGAAGAGCTGGAAAAAAGAAGGGAACAGGGAAAATGATAAACATATATAATATCACCGCCTTTGATATTGTGAAGTGGTTTTCTGTAGTAGGTTTAATCATGTATTCCGCTTTTGCGGCGGTGGTGATTAGACAAGTTATGACCATGAACGAGTCGGTTAAAGACCCGTTAAATTCCATAATACTGTTGGTTTCGATTGCACATCTGATTTTGTCGCTATTACTCATAGTCGTAGCCATTGTGCTACTGTAAACAACATGGATATTAGAACAGGGAGGATTGTAGGAAAAATGGAAGGTGGAGTTTGGGGACAAATTTTTGAACGGGATGGGTTGATAGCTTTAGTCTCCGCAGAGACCGAAACAATTTCGGCCGGTCGGGAAGTGATCTCACGTTTAAACGAGTTGTATTTTGGGGCAGAGGCTCGTGGCTTGGCTATCCTTAAAAAAGTGGTAGAGGAAATGATCAATGAGTTTGAAGGACTTCAAATTGTAGCTATGATTACCACTGATGACTATATGGGGATAGTTTCTGTGGGGGGTGGGGTATGGACCAAAAAAGCAGACGGAGAAGGATGGATAATACCCCTGGAAGCTGAAAGTAAATCGGTAGTAGCCATGGGGGGAAAGATTGTTCCCGGCCAAACAATTGTGGCTGGAGACCAGGCGTTTTGGACTGGAGTGACTCTGGGATCTGTAAAGGCGGCCGTGGAAGATCCTGATTTGGAACAAGGGGCGGAAATGTTGGGAACCATGATCCGGGGTGGGCAAAGAATGGGAGGAGTGGGGATCGTTTTGCGAATGCAAAACAATACTCAAAGCTCAATACTCAATACTCAAAAGGCTCCAAAATTAAATTTTAAGGTTCAATGGCCGAAAATACATTTGCCGATGATAAGTTTGCCCAAGATAAACTGGCCCAAGGGTAATACGATTTATTTGGCCAAGAGTAAAGAAGAAAAACAAAAACACACTTTATGGGTAGGAATACTTTTTTTGATAATTTTGACAATTTTAATTGTAGTAGGACAAGTGAGAAGGTTTGAACTGGCACAAAAAAACAGCGAATTTGCCAAAAGAGTAGAAACTTTGAAATTTAAATTTGGGGAAGCCGAGGGTTTGGCCGGAATAAACCCCACGAGAAGCCGCAATTTGTTGACTGAAATTGACAAAGAAGTAGCCAGCCTGTCTGCTTTTAAGCAGAGCAAAAAAGATAAAGACTTGGCTTATATCAAGTCAGGTATTGGTGAAGTTTTGGGTATAGCAACCGGAACAAAAAAGACCACCGGAGATTTGGTGATCGATTTATCTCTAGTGCGTGACGGTATGACCGGCACAAAAATGGTTTTTGGAGATGACAAGTTGTGGGTGTTGGATACTTTGGGATCACGCTTGGTGAGTGTGGATCCGGTGAAAAAAAGTGCTGATGTTATTGCTGGAAAAGACATTTTGGGGGAGAGTAAGACGATGGCGATTTATCCAGGGTTGACGACAATTCTTAGTGAAAAAGGAATTGTCGAATGCTCAATGCTCAATGCGCAATGCTCAATAAAATTAGCGTTTGATGAGGGGTGGGGAAATGTGATTGATATGGGCATGTTTGCGGGGAATATTTACATATTAGGTGGGAGTCCTTCGGCAGGCTCAGGACAAGTTTGGCGGCAGCAAAAAACTGATACCGGATATGGGTCCAGACAGTCTTGGCTGGCAGACACAGAAAAAATTGATGAGCTGTCGGGAGTGCAAAATATAGCCATAGATGGGTCTATTTGGTTATTAAAAAGCGATGGACAAATTTTGAAGTATGTCCGTGGTGTCAAAGAGAATATAAATATTTCTGGACTGGATTTGGTCTTTGGTAGTAATTCCAGAATTTACACTGACGATGAAGCCGAAAAACTGTATGTGTTGGACCCCGGTAATAAAAGAGTAGTGGTGTTGAAGAAAACCGGGGAGTATGAAAATCAATATCTCTGGGACGGTATTGACCAGACTACTGGTATTGCGGTCGACGAAAAAGGTAACAAAATATATTTGCTGGGTGGGAGTAAAATTTGGTCAATCCCGTTATGAAGATTGTCAACCAAAAAGCTAAGTTTGATTATGAATTGGGGGAGAGAATTGAAGCGGGAATTGTTTTGAACGGAGCGGAAGCCAAGTCGGCGTATGGAGGAGCAATAGATATGACTCATTCTTACGCCAAAATTATGCCGTCTAAATTTAAAGGTCAGCGTGAAGCTTGGGTGATAAATTTGCATATTTATCCGTATTCTCATGCCGACAACGACAAATATGATCCCAAGAGAACCAGAAAACTATTACTACATCAAAAAGAATTATTGTCACTGGAAACTAAAATGAGAACAGCCAGATTGCAATTGGTTCCGACCGCTATGTATACCAGCTCCGGGAAAATAAAAGTCGAACTAGCCCTGTCGCGGGGAAAAAGAGTGTTTGAGAAAAGAGAGAGTATCAAGAAGAAAGATCTAGATCGGGAAATGGAACGAGGATCGAAATAATTTGTGGAGGTGGTGGGAATTGAACCCACATCCGAAATATTACTTTGAAAGCATCTACAAGCGTATTCGGTAAGGAACTGCCGACAGTTGTTTGTTAATTAGTCTTTCCCCGCAGTTGGCTAGCCAGCCTTGCGGGGGCACCTCGATTGGTTGTCGCCTTAATAATGCAGTCGAGGAAGCAAAATTAAGACGCCCGAATTACGCGAATGCGTAATTGCGAGGAGTAAAAGGATTCAGTTTTGCAACTGCCCCTTTTACTTGTGCAACGAAATCGTTGACACTTGTGTTTTGAACCTGTTTTACGAGTATTGTCCAAACTCGGCTTGCAGCTTGTTAAAGTTCTAAATCGTCGAGTGCCTAGCACCCCCAGATAGGTGCGTATTATACCATGTTTAGCCCCATATTTTCATAGTGCTTGAGGGAGAGGAGAGAATCATCGGGGTTCAGGAGAATGGCGACCATGTCGATACGGCAGGGGACATCGCGACCTTTGAGAAAAATAACCGACATATTTTTGACACGTTGATATTTACCACGGGTAAACATCTCTTCGGGAGTACCCCAATCCAAACTTTTTTTGGTTTTGACTTCCACAAAAACTGTGGTTTCGCCATCTTTAAAAATCAAATCAATTTCGCCAAATTTGGTACTAAAGTTTTTGGTTATTAGTTTATAGTTTTTGGACAGCAAATATTCTTCGGAAAATTTTTCGCCGAGAAAACCGGTTTGTTTATTCTGAGCTTTCATGATACTTGTCTGTACTGGATTGCTTCGGCCATGTGCGAGGGGAGAATATTGATTTCTGAGGCTAAATCGGCAATCGTGCGGCTGATTTTGATCAGGCGGAAATAAGCCCGGGCAGAGAGATCAAATTTTTCGATGGCCAAACGCAAGAGGCCTTCGGTTTCGGGAGATAGCTGGCAATATTTTTTGACTAACTTGTTGCCCATTTGAGAATTGGTATAAACCTGCCTGCCGGCAGGCAGGTGCGTTTCGGCAAACCTGTCAATCTGGATTTTGCGGGCGGCGATAACTTGGGATCTAATTTCTTTAGAGGTGGGAGAGGTAGAAACATGTTGGGTAGAGAGTTTTTCAACTTCGATAACCGGAACGTGGACATGCAAATCGATGCGGTCCAAAATGGGGCCGGAAATGCGGGAACGATATTTTCTGATTTGCTTGTCGGTGCATTTACATTCTTTTCTGGGATGACCTAGGTAACCGCAAGGACAAGGGTTGACGGCAGCCAAAAGAGTAAAACTGGCAGGATAGGAAACGTGGGCGCTGGCGCGGACAATAGAAACTTCACCGTCTTCCATGGGTTGGCGGAGGGATTCCAAAACCGATCGGGGAAATTCGGGCATTTCATCCAAAAATAACACTCCCAAATGAGCCAGAGAAACTTCACCAGGGGTGGGATTGCTGCCGCCACCAATAATACCGGCAGGGGAAACACCGTGGTGGGGGTTTCTGTAGGGACGGCGGCGGATGAGTGACTGGCCGGTACTCAAAAGTCCGGCTACAGAATAAATCCGAGTGACTTCCAAAGCTTCGGCGGGAGAGAGAGGCGGAAGAATGGAGGGCATGGTTTTGGCCAGCATGGTTTTGCCGGTGCCAGGCGGACCCCACATCAATAAATTGTGACCACCGGCGGCGGCAATAGTGAGGGCGCGTTTGGCCAGTTCCTGACCGGCCACTTCGAAAATATCGGTTTCGAATTCCACTTCTTCGACCAGCTCGCTGACTTCTAGATGTTTGATGGGAGTGATTGATTCTATTTGATGCAGGTGATCGACTAATTCTTTGAGATTACGGACCGGAAAAACCTGAATGTCTTCGATAACAGAGGCTTCATTGGCGCTTTCGATGGGAACATAAATTTGGGAGACATGTTCTTTTTGAGCAAAAATTCCTACCAAAAGAACGCCTTTGGTGGCCCGCAGACTGCCGTCTAGGCTAAGTTCGCCATAATAAATGGCATTCATAGTCATACGATTGTCATTCATGGTCATAAATGGTATTTGTTCGGAGGCGGCCAGGATACCGATGGCGATAGGAAGATCGTAGGCGGCGCCGTCTTTGGGAATATCAGCGGGAGCAAGATTAACAGTAATCTTTTTTCCTGGAAAATCCAATCCCGAATTGACGATAGCGGTTTTGACCCGTTCCCGGGCCTCTTCTACAGCTTTACTGGCCAGCCCCACAATATTAAATCCAGGAAAACCTTGCGAAGCAACATCAACTTCAACTTCAATGGGCAGAGTTTCAAGCCCAATGTTGGCAACCGATTTTATTTTCACCAACATATTTTCACTTTATCACTCTCTATACCTTAACAACAACTAAAACATATTAACGCAATTTTCTTACGACCGTGAGAAATTTGTGTTAATTTATTTAGGGTTGGTAATACTTTCCATTTTTTTCGGAAAGTGCACCGGTAAGGATCATAACTGAAAGTTCGGCGGAAATTTGGTTGATGGGAATCTGAAGTTTCCGAGAAATTTCGCTGCTATCTAAACTTTCGTTTTGTAAAATATTTAAAATTGAAGTTTGCAGAGAATTGGCGGAACTAGTGAGGGGAGAGGATGGGGATTTTCCCAACCAGGGTTTGGCCAGCCCGTCGGCTAAAAGCTTGTTGGTGCCGGCGGAAACAGATGAAGTAATGGGACCAGGGATGGCCCAGATGGGTTTTTTGAGATTGCGAACCATGGTGGCAGTGAGCAGAGCTCCGGATTTTATGGCCGCTTCCACAACGATTATTTCGTGAGATATTTCGGCCACTACTTTATTACGGGCGGGAAAAGTCCAGTTGGTACCGGGTTGGTCGTTCCACAAAGACAAAACCAGACCATCCGAATCAACAATCTGATCTAGAAGTTTCTGATCGTGACTGTCGTTTTGATAATTTATACCCCAACCCAAAACAGCGATAGTTTTACCACCACATTCCAAACAGGTTTTGTGAGCAGCAATATCAACTCCGTACATAAATCCGGAAACAATGGTCCATCCGTCAAAAACCAATTGAGGTACTATTTTTTCAACCACTTGGTGACCGTAGTTGGTAATGCGGCGGCTACCGACCACACCCATGCATTTGGTAAATAGTTTATCGTTCCAGGTTCCTTTATAGTAGAGATTAAATTTACCAACCTGTTTTATCTGCATACTCATAAACATACCATAATGTTGTTAGTACCTCACCCCTTTCGTTCCCCTCTCCTACATCGAAAAGTTTTTCTAATTTTTCGTCTCTCACTTCGTTCGACATAGGAGAGGGGCGGGAGGTGGGGTATATTAAAAATATGGATATTTTAGACATTCTTTTTCCTAAAAAATGTGTGGGGTGTGGGAGGACGGGGAAATATGTGTGCAAGGAGTGTGAAGTGGGATTGTGGGAAGAGGAGCAAATTTGTCCCGCCTGTCGGCGGGCAAGCCGGTATGGGCTGAAACATAAATATTGTCACGAGCCATATGGTTTGGACGGTTTAATTTGTTTGTGGGCGTATGAAGGATTAGCTCAAAAAATTATTAAGAAAGCAAAATATAAACACCACTTTGATTTTTTATCTGCGTTATTGGTTCATAGTTCGTGGTTCACGGTCAGACCAGAATTTGGTTACTTTTTAAAATTTTTGGAAACAAAACCAGTTATTGTTCCAGTTCCACTTCACCCAAAAAGATTGAGAGAAAGAGGATTTAATCAAGCTTTAATTATTTCCAAAATATTTTCTCAGATTTGGCATTTGGAATTAAATGATTGTTTGATGCGCGTTAAAGATACTGGGCATCAGGTGGGGAGAACTCGTTCTGAACGCCTCTTGGCACTTGAAAACGCATTTGATATCACCCCCCGACCCCCTCTTGATCCAAGAGGGGGAGCCAATATCTTACTTGTGGATGATGTGTGGACCACGGGGGCGACGATGAATGAGTGTTGTAAAACTCTTAAAAAAGCAGGAGTGAAAGAAGTGTGGGGACTTGTATTGGCCAGATAAATTCTAAATCAAAAATCATAAGTTCCAAATAAATATTAAACTCTAAATTTTTTAAATTTTAAACTTGTAATTTATTTGGTTATTCGAATTTAGTATTTAGAATTTATAATGGGTAGATATGAATTTTTGGCAAAAATTAAAAAAACCATTTACAGTGTTGGCTCCTATGGAGGATGTGACGGATGTAGTTTTCAGGCAAGTAATAGAAGAAATTGCCCCGCCCGATGTTTTCTTTACTGAATTTACAAATGTGGAAGCCATATTACATGGCGAGACTAGCAGGCTGACGTACAAGAAAACAAAAGTACTGACAGTTGCCCAAATTTGGGGAATAAATCCAGAAAATTTTTACAAAGCAGCACAATATATTACGGCACTTGGTTTTTCTGGCATTGATATAAACATGGGTTGTCCGGATAAAGATGTAGTAAAGAATGGGTGCGGTATAGCTTTGATTAGAGACAGAAATAAAGTTGGTGAAATAATTCAAGCGACCAAAAAAGGTGCTGGTGATTTACCAGTGAGCATTAAAACCCGAATAGGATGGGATAAGATAGTGACGGAAGACTGGTGTGGATTTTTGTTGGAGCAAAAACTAGATGCATTGACGATACACGGACGAACAGGAAAAGAAAAGTCTGATGGATCGGCGCATTGGGACGAAATTGAAAAGATTGTAAAACTGCGTGATCAGATTTCTCTCAAAACTATTATTATTGGAAACGGAGATGTTAAAAATGCCCTAGACGCTAAACGCTATACGCTAAACGCTGGTGTTGATGGCGTAATGATAGGTCGAGGTGTCTTTGAAAACCCCTGGTGTTTTTCAGATCACTTGCCGACCCAAAAAGAAAAATTGGACTTGCTAAAAAGACATTTAGAACTGTGGGAAGATACCTGGGAAGACAAAAAAAATTTTTCTGTTCTCAAAAAATATTTCAAGATTTATGTGAGAGATTTTGACGGAGCGGGTGAGCTGCGGGGAAGACTGATGAAAACTACTGATGCGGAAGGGGCGAGATTCGAACTCGCGAGGGACTTGCATCCCTAGAGGTTTTCAAGACCTCCGCACTAGGCCTCTATGCGACCCTTCCGTGCTTGATATTATAACCTGCGGAAGGGGTGGGATTTGAACCCACGGTCCCGCTGAGCGGGACGTCAGTTTAGTAAACTGATCGATTAAACCACTCTCGCACCCTTCCTTCAAACGTAATTATAACATTGGACCTTGATTTGCGTATTCGGGTTTTGTTAGTATATAGATAATGAGCAAATATTCAAAATTATTAATAAGTCAGGCTCGACGCTTAATGATAGCAGATAAACTTAATCCCCAAGAGATAGGACATTATCTCGGTGTTGACGAATTAGTGGTGAATAAATGGTTAGCCAAGGTTCCAACTCCACAAACTTCCGGATTAATTAGAAACAACGCCGAAAGAAGAACTAAATTAATAAATACAGATAAGTCACTTTTGAAGAATTTTTCATTTAATATCGAAAATTCGAGATTACTTTGCGCTATTCTCTATGGATGTGAAGGGGCCAAATATCCATCAAGTAACATTGTATCACTCACAAACAGTGATCCTGGATTAATTAGTTCTTTTGTCAACCTGATGAGACATTCTTACTCATTGGACGAGTCGAAATGGAGAGTCGTAATGCAAATTCATTCTGACCAAGACTTTGTTTTATTGAGAAAGTATTGGGGTGAGCTATTGAAAATAAATAAGAAATACTTTTATAAGCCAACCGTAACCGTCTCAAGTGGTAAAAAACACAGAAATGGTTACGTGGGGACTTGTTCTGTTCGTTATTCAGATTATCGAATTCAATTAAGATTAATTGGTATTTTCAATGAATTTTTGAGAAAATCGGTCGAATAAGGAGGGTGGGCAGAACGGTTATGCAGAAGATTGCTAATCTTCGATCGCGTAAGCGGTCAGTGGGTTCGACTCCCACACCCTCCGCTTTCACCCGCCGAAGCCCAAAGGGCGAAGGAGGGCTTCGCTTTTATGGTATATTTAATACATGGATCCAAATCCTGCCCCAACCAAAAGAGGAGTATTACAAGAACAGGAAATTTTGAAGTGGATCGCTCCGGGTAGACCATATAAAACTCGGGATCGGCAGTTTTTTATGACTATGATGGTGATTGCCATTTTAGTTTCGATACTTTTAATGTTTGCCGGAGAGTGGATGTTGGTGGCAGTGATAGTGGCTATGGTGTTTGCTTATTACGTGTGGTCCACAGTTCCTCCAGAAGAAGTGGAACATGTACTGACTACGAGAGGAATCAGGGTGTATAGCCAGTTGTATAGATTCGAAGATATGGACAGATGGTGGATAGAGGATAAGTGGGGTCATAAAATATTAATGATTGATGCGCCCATGTTGTTTCCCAAGAGATTACATTTGGTATTGACCAATGTAGATGAAAAAGCCGTTACCGAGGCTTTGGGAGAATATGTATTAATGGAGAAGCCAATTGAGACTTCAATCGACAAGATGGGCAATTGGTTGTCTGAGAGATTTCCCCTGGAAACCAAGTCCTAGCTTCGGGAATGGTAAAATGAGAGAGTTATTTCCACAAAGCTCTCATAGCTCAATGGATCGAGCATTGGTTTGCGGAACCAAAGATGACCGTCCGATTCGGTCTGAGAGCACTAGGGAGGAGTGCAGGGAATGGTAACCGGACGCTCTCGAAAAGCGTTGTCCTTTTAGGACGTGTGAGTTCGAGCCTCACCTCCTCCGCCACGCTCAGCGTGGCCGATGGTCCGCTAAGCGGACCGCCCCGGGCCCGTTGGCGGCGCAAAGCGCCGCCCATGCGTTTTGCCCCGACAAATCCTCTCCGCTCGGCGCGGTGAGCCACGCCTCGCGGTTGGCCAAGACGAGGTTCGAGCCAAAGATTTCTTTGGCAGCAACCTTTTTCGCAAAAAGGTTGCTCTCCCGTGCGATTTTAGGCAGGTTTCCTGCCTCTTTTATCCATTCCGACATCGGTTCGAGCCAGCCAGTCCGCTTTTGTTCAATCCGCGCCATTTGTTCTTCCAGCGACTTCTTTTCGGAAAGTAGTTTTGCTTTCTCGGTGCGGTAGATTTCGCGCTCAATATCTTGTTCCAAGTATCCATCAAGAAGTCGCTGGAGTTTGGTTTGTATGGCGCGGATTCTTTCTTGGCTCTCTTGAACAAAAGCGGTTGAGGATTGGGCGGATTCGGTTTTCTCTTTTTCTAACATCTCTCGTAATTGTTCCGCCCAATCCTGTCTCAAAGAAAATTTTTGAATAAGGGATGATAACTGGCGATCCAGTTCCTCTTGGCGAACACAAGGTTCAGGACACTTCAGTTTTGATTTCTTGGTGCAGTGATAATAGACATACTCGTGGATATTGCCGTTCTTTTGTTTTTTAACCTTGTATTCGCCAGTTATCATCATTCCGCATGAGGCGCAGGAAAGCAGTCCGCAAAACGCTTGTGGCTCATTTTTCTGCTTATGGTGCGGCCTGCCTCGTTGCTTCAAAACTTCCTGCGCCTTGTCAAAAATTTTCTTTGAGACAACTGGCTGGTGCTTGCCCTCATGGATTTCGCCACCATAGCGAAAATGTCCGTAGTAAAACGGATTGGAAAGGATAAAAGTAATTCTGTCTCGGTGGAGTCGCTTGCCGTTCCGAGAATGGATACCGGATTGCGCCAAAAAGTTTGAGATGTCTTCGAGGCGACTTTCATTTTTAGCGTACATCTCAAACGCTTTGCGAATGAGTGAGGCGCGCTTCTTGTCCACAATAACAGTTTTTGTCCGCACATCATTGATATATCCGATAGGCGCAAGGCAGGGATACTCTCCGCGCCTCACTTTTTGGCGTAATCCTCGTTTGGTATTCTCGGCAAGCGAATCTACATAGTATTTGCTTTGCCCAAACGCGATATTGAGCATGAACTTTCCTTGTGAGGTATTTTCGCACCAAAATTGAGGAAATTTCAGGTCCGCAAGTCCACCGCCGTCAAGCAGGTAGATAATCTTTCCACCATCAACAGAATTGCGCGCAAGACGATCCGGATGCCAAGCAAGAATAGCGTTTGCATCGCCGTTTTCAATACGCGAAATCATTTTGTTAAAAATAGGGCGACCGATAATTTTGGCGGATTGTTTTTCAATAAACTCCTCGGCGATGTGCAAACCCTCTTGCTTGGCAAAGGCGCGCAATTCTGTGATCTGCGCTTCGATAGATAAAACCTGCTTGTCCTCAACATCGGTGGACTTGCGGGCGTAGAGAAAATATTTGTTGTTGTTCATGCTCATATTTTTATGATTGGGCAAAGCAAATCCGAGACAGAATTAAAATCGCACGGGAGGCGAACCTCGTCTTGGCCAACCGCGAGGCGTGGCTCACCGCGCCGAGCGGAGAGGATTTGTCAACTGACAGGAAGCCGCTCTACGCGCGGCACAAACGATTCTGAATGCTCGGGCGGGCAAAAAGAAAGGGGGTTGGGGGGAATGAATTTTTGCCCGCCCTAGCTTTCCGCCGCCGCCATTCAGATTTCGCTTCGCGAAATACGCCGCAAAAAATTCAGCAATGATTTTGCTCTCTAAATTCATATGTATCATTATAGTACAACATTTACTGATAATGCAACAAGTGATAAAATGTTAATAACTTATATGGTTCAAATTTCAACCAAACTAGGGCAAAATCTCAAACGCATAAGAACAAAAAAGAAAATGTCGCAAGGGGATATTGCGCGGAATTTAGAAGTCCACCGCGCTTATATTAGCGGCATAGAAAATGGTAAACGCAATCCGACCCTTGCGACAATTCAAAAATTGGCTGATGCGCTTGGAGTATCTGCTGACGAATTATTGAAATAATATGAACAGTTTTTTATCAAAAATATATAGTTTCAAATTTTTTGATGATCTGGTTTTTATCTACCCGCTTTATGCGGTTATGTTTATTGATTACGGACTCAGCGGTTTGCAAATTTCAATAATTCTCGCAGTTTGGTCCATTACCGCTTTTATACTGGAAGTTCCGTCTGGCGTTATAGCCGATAAATATTCTCGCAAACATATTTTATTTTTCGCACAAATTGCGAGAATTGTCGGCTATGCCTGTTGGCTTGTTTTTCCAAGTTTCTATGGCTTTCTTATTGGTTTTATTTTTTGGGGAATCAAAAGCGCCTTTACCTCTGGCACTTTTGAGGCACTGGTATTCGATGAGTTAAAACAAGCCAACAAAGATAGTGAATACACAAAGGTTATTGGACGGGCAAAAAGCCTTGCTTTTGTCGCGATACTTCTCGCTTCGCTTGGAGCATCCATTGCTATACATTTTGGTTATTCTTTTGTTCTCGCCATAAGTCTTATTTCTCTTGTCATTTCGAGTATGTCCATAATCGTTTTGCCAAAGGCAAAACGATTTGAATCAACGCACGAAAAAGAATATTTTTCTCGTATGAAGCAAGGATTTTCTGACTCGGTGAAAAATCCTTTGATTTTCAAATTGATAATTTTTATTTCAATCGCGCTAGCGCTCGGCGGTGCTATTGATGAATACTGGTCAATTTTTGGCGAACAAGTCGGACTAGCGAAATATGCGATTGCGATTTTCATCGGCGCAAGTAGCGCCATACAAGCAATAGCTAGCGCGATTGCTTACAAATTCAGTAATTTTTCAAATCGAACTTTCTACATCGTCTTTGTTTTGAACGGGGTGCTTTTACTTACTGCTTCTCTCATTTTCAAACCCGCGACCGTCCTGCTTTTGCTGGTATTTAGTTTCTTTTTCAAAATCATTGATGTTGTTTTCGAGGGAAAAATTCAAAATGTCATTCCGACAGCGCAACGCGCTACAATTTCTTCTGTCAAAGGATTTTTCACCGAGATCGGTGTTACCGCTATCTATTTTGGAGTTGGCTCGCTGGCAAGTTTATATTCCTATCAAAAAAGCTTTCTGCTGTTTTCGTGGCTAACAATTTTTGTGGGAGTTGTATATTTCTTATTTTCATTAGGGCGGGCAAAAATTCATTCCCCCCAACCCCCTTTCTTTTTGCCCGCCCGAGCATTCAGAATCGTTTGTGCCGCGCGTAGAGCGGCTTCCTGTCAGTTTTCAAGAGTTTCGGATAAAATGAGTTCGAGCCAAACTGTAAAGACACACAGGTGATAAAATAGGCAAATTGGAGAGGTCGCATAGCGGTCTAGTGCGCGGCTTTGGAGAAGCCGTGTGGGCGCAAGCTCACCGGGGGTTCAAATCCCCCCCTCTCCGCTTTCACCTCGCCGTAGTGTACACGAAGGCGGGCTGTATACCAATCGATGTTCTGTATAATAGTCTTGTTTGATTCCATTGGCGAGGTTTCAGCGAGATAAATCCGCTTTAGTTTAACGAAATTGATCGAAGACGACTTATGTATTACGTCTATGTTTTAATGTGTTCTGATAGTAAAAGTTATATTGGATGTACGAATGATTTAAAAGATAGGATATTGAGACACAATAGTGGTTGTGTACCAGCGACAAAGAATCGAATTCCAGTCAAGCTATTTGCTTACTTTGCTTTTGAAAAAGAACACACTGCTTTTAACTTTGAGAAATATTTAAAGTCTGGCTCGGGTAGAGCGTTTTTAACAAAACATGTTTTCGTATAAGTTTCGGGATGATTGGGGAAAGAAACTCCAGAGTAAAGAAGTTGTGCAGATATTGCAAATGATAACTCTATTGGCTATTTTGTTGTGGAGTGTTTGGCCAATGGTCACGAATTTGTCCCGGGTAGCAGACATTGGAAATGACGGAAAATTACTGTCGTGGATAATGAGTCACCGGGGAGTGAGTTTTGACGCAAACGTTTTTTATCCTCACAAAAATGTGCTGGCATATTCTGACATGTTAAAAATTTCGGGTTTAGTAACCTGGCCGTTTGTAAAGATTTTAGGAAATCCCGGAGTGGCTTCCGGGGTGGCATTGGTTTTGGGCCAAATTTTAACTGGGTTGGTCCTTTTTGAGTGGTGGAAAAAGATGTTTGGAAACGGCTGGTCGGCAGTAATTGGAGTGACAGCTTTTTTGCTGTCGAAAATTAGATTTGAATATCAGGTACATTTACAAATGTGGGGAATGCAGTATTGGTTAGTTGGTTCGTGGTTAGTTGGTTCGTGGTTTACAGATAAAAAAATTTGGAAATTATATCTGGGGGCGATTTTGTTGGGTCTCCAAATGTGGGAAAGTCCACTACCCATATTATTCGCAACAACGGTGCTCATAGTTTGGGCAATCCACAAACCTCAAATCCCAAATCTCAAAAAATTATTATTGCCTCTAATTATTTTTGGAATAATAGTTTTTCCAGTTGTCCGAGCATACAAGGGAGTGTCTTTGGAATTTGGCTATGAGAGAGGTATCAGAGAAGCGGCACAGAATTCAATTTCCATAAATGAACTATGGGAAAGATTTTGGTGCCCGGGATTGGTGGTATTACTGGGAGTTGCGATTATCAAGCTTTTTCGTAACGCCCTCTCTGATCTCCCTCTTAATTTAAGAGGGAGACGTAAGAGGGAGTTATTAACATTGATGTTAATTTTTACCATTGGCCTCGTTATGTCCATGGGGCCGGTTTTGAAATGGCAGGACAAGACAGTAAAAATATTGGGTAAATACCCTGTGCCCTTGCCCTATGCCGCCGCCTATTATTTGGTTCCGGGCATGAACGCCTTCCGGGTACCATCAAGATGGTTGTGGGTGGTTGGTTTTGCAGCCAGCGGTTTAATTGCTGCAGGGCTGGGAAACATACACAGCAAAAAAAGTATAGTTTTATGTTTGTTAATTGGGATAGTAGGAGGAACTAAGATATTAAAGACAGTAGATTTGCCCAGCTTTGATAAAATTCCCAGTGTCTACAAATGGCTGGCTGGGCAAGAAGTCAATTGTGTAATTGAGGTACCGGTTTATACTTGGGGTGGCCGAGGTGAAGTAATAGAAACCAGCCGGATGTATTACAGTGTATTTCACCAAAAAAATCTTGTGAATGGTTATTCAGGATTTATTCCTCCAAACATTTATTCTTTGGCAAAAGATCTTCAATCACAGTTTGCCTATATTGATCAATGCGACGTGGTGGTGCACAAAGATGAGACGAATGCGCGGGGACAGGGTAATATTGTATATGAAGATGAAAAAACTGTGGTTTATAGTCATCGTTAGTTTAGTTTTGGGATTGGGATCAATCTGGTGTCTCAAAAGTTTGTCGTTGGCAGAGAAATTGGGCAAATTGCTGGATAACAAAAATTATATTGTGGTGTTTCAAAATAATAATGAGTTGAGATCGACGGGGGGATTTATGGGGAGTTACGCAGCGGTGAGCGTTCAGCGTTTAGGGGTTAGGGAGATAAGAATCCAGGATATTTATGTACCGGATGGACAGTTGGTGGGACACGTGGATCCTCCCGCACCAATCCAACAAGCATTTGGACAAGGTTGGTGGAAACTCCGGGACAGTAACTGGGATCCAGATTTTAATATTGCTGCTGAACAAATGGCCTGGTTTTTTGAACAAGGAGGAGAAAAGGCTGATGGTATTATGGCTATTAATTTATCTTTGGTTAATAAAGTACTGGAAATTTTGGGAGAAATTAAACTTACGGATTATCCGGAAAAAATAACCAACAAAACTTTTTATAATTTGGCGCAAAAATATGCGGAGACGGGTGCTTTCCCAGGATCGACCCAAAAGGGGGACTTTTTGGGAGCGGCGGGGAGGGGGATGGTTGGGAAAATAAAGACGATAGGGGTGATGGGGCAGATAAGGATGATAAGGTTGATATATGGAGAGTATAAAAAGGGGGAGATTTTGGTGTGGTTTAAGGATAAGGGTTTAGCGTCTAGCGTTCAGGGTTTAGAGTGGAGAGGGGATTATTTATATATTGTTGAAAGTAATTTGGGAGCTAATAAGGCAAATTGTTGTATAGAAAGACAAGTTATCCATGAAATAAATAACACTGAAACCAAACTGATGGTCAAATACCGAAATAATAACCTATTTGAAAGTCCAAAACCCCCATATTTTTGGGGAGGAAATTATATTGATTATTTGAGAATTGTTTTGCCCAAACAGACAGAAATTAAACAGGTTAAAGTGGATGGAAAAGAATTGTCACAACTGAAACTTGATAACCAATTTGGTAGACAGGAAGATAGATACGAAATCGAAACCAAAGATGATTATATAGTGGTTGGTTTTTGGGCAGTTGTTCCAGCTCAGAAAGAAATTAGTGTAGAAATTTTCTATGAACTACCAACTATGAACTATGAACACAATATTCTGGTCAGGCATCAGCCGGGAATGTCCAGTTTCCCGTATAAATTGGTAGTGAACGGGAAGGTAATTATGGATAAGAATATAGACAGGAATGTCGTGATATCATTGGGACGTGGATCAAATTGAGGAAATAAAAAGTAAGGTAAATATCGAGCAGCTGGTGGGGCAATATGTGGTGCTCAAAAAAGCCGGAAGGAATTTCAAAGGACTGTGTCCATTCCATGGAGAAAAGACCCCGTCGTTTATGGTGAATCCCGAACTGGGAATTTATAAGTGTTTTGGCTGTGGCGAAGGTGGGGACGCTTTTACCTTTTTGCAAAAAATAGAGGGCATGGATTTTTCTGAGGCCTTATCTAATTTGGCAGCCAAAGTTGGAGTAGTTTTAACCAGTTATAAACCGACACAAGGCGAGCAATTACGGGAGAAAATAATTTCCATAAACAGTTTGACAGCTTCGGTGTATCATTACATGCTTTTGGAACACAAATTGGGAATTTCAGCGTTAAAATATGTTCAGGAGCGGGGGATAACCGACGAATCAATCAAAAAATTCAAACTGGGTTTTGCTCCAAATTCTTGGGATTTTTTGTATAAATTTTTGACTATCAAAAAGAAATATTTACCGGCAGATTTGCAAAAAACCGGACTTGTAGTAGAAGGGAAACGTTATGATCGTTTTCGAAACCGGATAATATTTCCGCTGGCTAATCCTCGGGGACAAGTAGTGGGATTTGCGGGACGAATATTGCCAGAGCAGGAGAGCAGGAGAGCGGGAGAGCAGGCGAAATATGTAAACACTCCAGAAACTGAAGTGTATCACAAAGGAGAATTGTTGTACGGATTTGATGTGACCAGGGCGGAAATTAAATCAACAGAAACCTGTGTGGTAGTGGAAGGAGAAATAGACATGATTGCTTCCTGGCAAGCCGGAGTAAAAAATGTGGTGGCCATTAAAGGTTCTGCCCTGACTGAAAAACAAGTAGAGTTGTTATCTCGGATCTGTGACACTATTATTTTGGGATTGGATGCAGATTTGGCGGGGGATAAAGCGGCCAGGCGGGGAATAGAAATTGCCCAAAAGAGAGGCATGTTTGTAAAAATTGTAAGTTTTGACGGCAAATATAAAGATCCAGGAGAGATGGCCATTGTCGATGCAAATTTATGGAAAGAAGCTGTTGCCAAAGCAATTGGAATTTATGATTTTTACATTAGTTCGGCGGTCAAAAGATACGATATGTCATCTCAGGGAAAGGTGAGGATTGTGAGGGAGCTGGTTCCGATTTTATCTGAAATTGACGACGAAATTATGAAGTCTACTTATATACAAAAACTATCTGAAGCAATCGACGTACGTGATGAAGATATTAGGGCACAGATGGTTAAAATTCCAAATCCCAAATCCCAAGTTCCCCGCCTTCGCCAAGGCTTCGTCGGGCAAGCAAATCCAAAATCCCAAATTCCACGGAGGGAGATTCTGGAAGAATATGTGATTGAATTGGCACTAAAAGGAGGCAAAGTTGACCAGTTGATCAGTTTGCCAGTTAATCAGTTGTTGAAGACGGATTTTTGGAAAAGAGTTGCACAGGAACTGGACAAAGATAGCGATCCCAGAAAACTACCTGAAGAGTTGCGGGAGAGAACTCAGACACTTTTACTCAAGGAGGGAGAGTTTAGGGAGAAAGAATGGGAAACGGCTTTGCGGGAGCTGGAGGAAGTGAACATACACGAAAAGATTCAAGATTCAAAACTCAAGGATCAAGAGGTGTTGGAGCTCACCAGAAGACTGGGAGAGTTGACGAAGGGTAAATAATCCTGTAATATATCGGAAGTTAGGTGACTATGACGTCTTGGCAGGCTTGATGCTCGCTGGATTGACACAGGTCCTTTTTTATTGGGTAACTAAAAACAAATGATAATTAAACTATCAGCCGAAGTAAAAAAATTGTTTGAAAAAGGTAAAGGGCAGGGATTTTTGACACTGGAAGAGATACTGAATATTTTTCCCAATGCCGAGGATAGATTAGAGGAATTAGATGAGTTTTATTTAAAACTTCTTGAAGCCGGAGTAGACGTTTTTGAGTCGGTTACTGAAGATGAGATCAAAGATGACGAAAAAGTTAGCGCCGATCTTGATCGGGAAATTGAAGCTTTGTCGATGTTGGAAACGGGAATTACTACCGACCCAGTAAGAATGTATTTGCGGGAGATTGGGAAAATTCCTCTTTTGAAATCGGCTGAGGAAATTGACCTGGCTCAAAGAATTGAAAAAGGGGATCGCAAAGCCAAAAAGAAACTGACTGAAAGTAATTTACGATTAGTGGTATCTATTGCCAAGAAATATGTCATGCGTGGATTGTCGCTTTTGGATCTGATTCAGGAAGGCAATCAAGGTTTGATCCGGGCGGTGGAAAAATATGAATGGCGAAAAGGATATAAATTTTCAACATATGCCACTTGGTGGATCAGGCAAGCTATTACCCGGGCGATTGCTGATCAGGCCAGAACCATCAGAATTCCGGTACACATGGTGGAAACGATCAATAAATTAATCCGGACTCAAAGACGCCTGATGCAGGAATTGGGTCGGGAACCAACTGCCGAAGAGGTAGCAGCTGCCATGGAAGAGATGACTCCGGCCAGAGTCCGGGAGATTTTGAAAATTGCCCAAGACACTACTTCTTTGGAAACTCCGGTGGGGGACGAGGACGACTCTATGTTGGGAGATTTTATTCAAGATACTTCTCAGCCATCGCCTATTGAAGCCGCTTCCCGGGAGCTATTGAAAGAGAACATTGAGGAAGTATTGTCTACTCTAACTGACCGGGAATCGAAAGTATTAAAGATGAGATTTGGACTGGACGGTAAAAGACCCATGACTTTGGAAGAAGTGGGACGGGAATTTGGAGTGACCCGCGAACGTATCCGCCAGATCGAGGCCAAAGCCTTGAGAAAATTGAAACACCCATCCAGGAGAAAGAAGCTACAGGATTATTTGGATTAATTATCTTCCGGGGGTAAAAATTCTTCGCCGCCAGAGTCTGATTTTTTGTAATTACTGTTTAACCATTGAATATAATCACAGCCAGTGGCTTTTTTGGCTTCTTTGTCCCAACCGGAGGTGGAACACTTTTTCATTTTTTTACCGGCACTAGTGGTAAATAAAACCAGATTCTCCCCACACTTGGGGCATTTTTCATCCAATGCCTCACTAGATCCCCCGATCCATTCAATATAATCGCAGCCAGTAGCTTTTTTGGCTTCTTTGTCCCAGCCGCCAGTACTACACTTCTTCATCTTTTTCCCAAATCTAGTAACTTGTAAAACTAGAGGCTCTCCACACTTGGGGCATTTTTCATCTAGAGCAACAGGTTCGGGGACAAACCACTTTACATAATCACAACCGGTAGGTTTGACTTTGGGATCCCAAGGACCGGCAGTGCTACACCTTTGGAGCTTTTTGCCGGATTGGGTTTCAATGACTTCTCCTAGAGGAGCGCCACATTTGGGACATTTTTCTGTCTTTTCGGCCATGAAAGAAGAATACCACAATTATCCCCAAAACGCATTCACTTTATTTGTTTGGTACCTTTGTTCAAAATTTTTAAAACGAATCCCAAGACTTTTGATTTGATGACATTCCACTCATATGAGACATTAGTAAGACTTTTTACAAGTTTTGAAGCTATAAACATCAACCACATAAACCAAATACAAGTCACAAAAACCACAACCATAGTTAATGATGCCGTAAAATAAAAAATGTCTTGCATTTTATTTTGAACCCTTCGCCTTATCGTGTAAAGATTTTTGGGCAGAACCTGCGACTTTTGAAAGTTTTTCTTCAGCATCGCTGATTTTACTCTGTACTTGATCACGTACGTCTCCGATGTACCCAATTACCTTCTTACGATTTTTTTCGTCGCCTAGAGCAATAGCTCCAGCAACTGCAACGCCTGCACCAACCACTGCCCCTGCTACTGCAGCAACAACTGGATTGATACCATTATTTGTTTTTTGATTTGTCATTTATTTCACCTCCTTTAAACATTTGAGAGTTTCTCCTATTTATGGAGAAGTCGTCCTAAGAAAATTAGGACCACTGCACCGATTACGGCTACAATCAGACTATAAAAATTAAATCCAGTTACTCCAGACTGGCCAAAAAAGTTGAGAACATACCCTCCCACAAAAGCACCAATGATACCCAAGATGATATCTTCAAGTAGTCCATGTGAACTGGCCATGACGATGTCTGCGATCCATCCCGCAGCTGCTCCTAAAATTATCCACAATAATATATTCATATAATTCACCTCCTTTTAACATCCGTACACTTCTTCTTATGAAGTTTGTTTTTCACCGGAAGATATACGAATCAATTTTACGATTCCCCAAGCCAGGACAAGATATACGACGATTGCAACCAGCGTGGCTGGTTCAAAAACCGCAGTAGTTTCAACGCCCGGAGCAAATCCTCTCCTAAATATGCCCTCAAAAGGCATAATGAAAATTTTGGACAATGCATAAATTAAGCCTACAAATGCACTGGCAATATTTGCACCTGTTAATTTAAGAAGTAGACGGAAAACGAGAAGTATATCTAGCGCTCCAAAGAAAAAGTACACCAAGTACTCTATCGTCTGAGAATTAGTAGCTTTGACTTTAATCGGAGTGGCTTCTATAGTTGTTTCTTCTATTATATCTGACATTTTTATTCACCTACTTCTGGATATCTATCTTTTTTATTACGGTTACTTTTGGTAGATATTGGATTAAGGCTTTTTCAACTAGACTAGTTAGAGTCAAATCCTCAACTACCGCTTGGGCTTTGGCCTGTTTTAACAGACCGGGATTTAAAAAGAGGGTAGTGCGTTGTTTATTGTCGTCCATGTTTTATTTTGGTTGGGTAACATTAACATTAATATCACTGGGAACATTGATTTGCACACCATTTGATTGCATCTGGCGAATTGCCGGTAGTCCAAAAACATAAAATAGATATCCCAGTACTACCAAAACAACGAGTCCAACAATCATTCCCATGGCTCCGCCTGAGTCATTGGATGGTGTCGGGGTATTTATGATAGTTGTCATACTTTATATAGTACAACTTAGTGTACTACTTGTCAAGTATCACCTAAGTGTGTATACTGCAAATATGCTTATATTAATTCTATTTTTGATAATCGGTTCAGTCATGGTTTACTTGGCCCAGAATAATTTGGTAGCGGTAACATTGCATCTCGGAACCTATGTATTTCCCGGCATTCCACTTTTTTATATTATTATTGGTTCTCTTTTAACGGGATTAGGTTTGGCCTATCTTGTTTTCATTGTCAACTCAATTTTTACCGGTCTTACCATGCACCGCAAAGACAATAAAATCAAACAGGGAAAAAGTGACATTGTGGATTTAACCAAAAGAATTCACCAGCTAGAGTTGGAGAATGAGCGACTCAAAAACAATACTACAGTGGCCGTACCCCAAGATGCCAATGCGCTATGAAATCGCTCTTCAAAATCCTGCCCAAAAGTGTCCAATTGTTTATTATGCGCCTTTTCCAAAATCAATTTTTGGTTGGGGTGACCGGAGTAATTTTGAACGATAAAAGTGAAGTTTTGCTTTTTAAACATACCTATAGACAACATTCTTGGAGTTTACCGGGTGGATATTTGAAAGCGGGGGAGCATCCGGCTGAAGCCCTGGAGCGGGAAATAAAAGAAGAGTCACATTTGGTTGTAAGTGCGGACGAAATGCTCAAGACCCGGACCGACCGCGAGGGAGCCCGTCTGGATATGTGTTTTGTGGGTGTATTTATTGGTGGGGAATTCACTCCCAGTCGTGAAGTATCCGAATATGGATTTTTTGCACAAGATAAAATGCCACTGCTCCGAAGCAATCAGGTTTTTTTGATAGAAGAAGCGTTGCGACTTAGAATGCCAATAAACCGGTAGCTAGCAGCTCTAAAAAACCAGTGGGATGAAAAATGAGTGCTTCCCGAGCATTGTCAATACCAAGAAGATCACTATCTCGAGATACAATATAACATTGTCTGCCCGTGTTTTCTTCAGCTATGGTTTTTGCGACGACAAACTTTTCGTCCGATCTGTCTCTCGGAATTCGGAATGGAAGAGCGGCTGGCTCGCCGGTCAGAGCTAAGCAATGGGTGAGGAATTTATTCAAAAGTCCGTCGCTTTCTTGGTCAAAACGAAGACCATCCTCGAGAATTCCACGTCCGATAACTTCTAAATACTCAAAAACTATAGGTTCTGTAACACAAGGTACGATCTCTCCAGCGATACATACATCAATAACTCTTCGACAATCGGCTTGTGGTTTTGTCGCTGCTGCTCGCACAAAAACATTCGTATCAACAACAACCAATGGTGTTAGACGACTATAAATCAGCTGTGAACCAATCTTAGCATTCCAATTATCCCGATGGGATTGTGTTGTCATGCGACAAATTAAATCACTGGATAATGTTGAGGTGTGTAAAAGCCTGTTGCTCAATGGAATTTTATGCTGGGTCTTTGCTTTGGGACCATGTGAGGGAATATCCTTATCTGGATTATCACCTAGACTTTTTCTGACTTTTTCCGCTCTCAAATTTTTGTGAGCCTCGTTCCATTTTCTAGCTGCCGCTTTCCTCTCGCTGTCGTTCATAACTCCGGATTATACTCAATGTCTGAAGAAGGTTTTGTGCAATAATATATTTAATGCTGGGGAATTATAAGATTTTAAAAGATATGGGTTCAGTTAAAAATATTCTTTTTAAGTTGTTGATTATACTTTTCTTGATAGCTCTGGCATATTGGATTTTGACTGGAGCTGTATTTACCACAAAGTTATTTGTGAATACCCCATACAACTAAGGACGAGTATTAAAAAATTCGATCGTTGACTGCGTAAACGTTTTGAAAACTATTAGTATCGTTGGTAAGCCAGTGACAAGAAGATACAAAAACGATCCAACGAACAAAATAAGTATAATTATCCCCAAACCCCAACCAATAATTTTATTTATTTTCATTAGCCCAGTTGTTCTATTCCCCAGACCTTATCATTTCTGGCTTCGGTTGCTTCTGACTTTTTTAAGACAATCACAAATCCTAAAAACTCTTTGGGTTCATTGTCACACATATGGATCATGCACTCGTATATTCCTGGATCAATTGAATACAGCACACAACCAGCCGGTAATTTCAAATCACCCAAGTTTGCCATATCCGCTATAACTAAATTTCCACTAGGTACATTGATCAGAGTAGGAGAAGACAGGCTAGATATTTTTTCTCCTTCTTCCGGCAGTAAATCTAAAGAATCTTCAGAGGTGCGAATAATTACTCCAAAAGTTCCATCTCCACCTGTGTTGCAGCAAGCTGCGTTTCCATCTTTAATGTGTTTCAACCATTGATCTGGATTTAGACCATCCGGTATTTGTAGAGTAGGGTCTCCTACACCCAAAACTCCAGATTCAATAGAAACATTCCCCAAAACCATGTATTAATTATACACTTACGGCAACCTATCTATTGTATAATGTAAATGCGGATATGATTCAAGATATCTTTCTTAAAAAACCATATTTGGCATGGTTTGTAAAAGACAAAAAAAAGCTTTCCCAGGAAAGTACTTTGGAACAGATTTTTAATTATGGTAACTGGCAGGACTATTTGAAGGCAGAGGAGGACTTGGGAATAAAAGAAGTTAGATCAATCTTCGAAAGATTAAAAAATAGAAAAAGAACAAACCTAAGACCTAAAACAATTAACTATTTTAGTTTGTATTTTACTAAATATGCATGACGAGATTTTATCTTCTAAACAAAAACCTCTTTTATCTTTAGTAAAAACTTTTTCTAGCAAATTTTGTCTGATTGGAGGAACAGCCGTGGCCTTGCAGTTGGGACACAGAAGATCAATCGATTTCGATTTGATGACGTTTTCTGAACTAAAAACAAACGATATTAGAAATCAAATTGGAAAAAATTATCAAATAGAGACAGTTTTGATAGACGAAACTAATGAATTTACAATAGTTATCAATGGGGTAAAATTTACATTCCTTAAATATCCTTTTGACATCCACCCCGATATAGATTTTAAAGAGATTATCAAAATGCCAAGTTTGTTAACTCTTGGAGCCATGAAAGCTTACGCTTTGGGTAGGAGAGCAAAATGGAAAGACTATGTAGATCTCTACTTTATAATTAATAGTTTTACTTTAAAAGATCTGATAGACGAAGCAAATACGATCTTTGGCAATGAATTTAATGAAAAACTTTTCAGAGAACAACTGGCATATTTTGAAGATATCGACTATACCGAAAAAGTTGATTTTATGACGGGGTTTGAAATTAGTGGAAAAGTTATCAAAACCAGGCTTACAGAAATGAGCTTAATGAAATAACAAGGATGGCTCGGGAATCGTAACTTTCGTGTTAACATTTAAAGAATGAAATTAATTCTGAAGGTGGAACATCACGAGATCTGAGGAATTTTTGCCCGAAAGTTGATTCCTGCGTATCATTATGATACGCGAGGGACCCATAAATGATACGCAAGTAAACAACCGGTAAACTAGATTACTGGATTTTTTTAGAACAACAACGTTTTGCGATCGAAAACTATTTTCTCTAAAACCCTGGATAGCTCAAATCAGAGAAGAAATAGAAAAAGCTCAATATTCCCTGAATTCTACTTTCTAAAATTCCTCTACTCTAATTATCTAATATCATCCCAACGATTAAGGTAATTAGTTAAAGTTTTCTCTCTCAGTTTATAAACACCATCCAGTTTTTTAATATACAACAAATATCCATCGTTAGAGTCGTCAACAATCTTTTCTCTAATCCAGTCATTCATTATGTGATAAGGAATGATTAAAAAGTCTCGGCTGTTTTCTGATAAAAGTACAAATATGTAGTAAACCTCACCACTCCCTGTTTTTTCAAAGGAACTTTTAGTAATTTTAATCGCATGATTATCGCTTAAATCTTTATGTTTTACTTGAAAATAATAGGTCTTGTTCCTCTTTACCGCTAGTATATCTAACCCCTCATCAACCGGTATATTTGCTGCTTGGAAGCCATGGTAAAGAAGCTCAGCCATGGCGTGAAGTTCGGCTGCTTCTCCCCAAAACCTTCTTCTTTCCCAAAGATATTCAGTGTCCTGTCTGTCTTCCTTTGTAATATTTGTTTTGAGAGTCCTGATGATGGTGGAACCGCCACTCATTAATTGAATGGCTTTCCTTAATCCACCAAATCTTGTCTTGTAGATTGACCAAGAAATTTTATATTCCGAATATTTTTTATATATATCTCTGTCATCAGAAAAATCCCATACTTTAGGAGGTCGACCTAATTTTCTTTGTAAATCTATCAAATAATTAATAAGTTGCTCATTAGTAATTTTCATGCCGGCTGCTAATTTTGAAGATGGAAGATTCGCAGCCTGTAATGCATTTCCGAGTTTTCTAAAATGGAGCTGGATATAGTAGTCCAATTTAGAAACAGTACGGATTTCTTTAAGGGTAAGATACTTTTTATTTTTATACTGTGAAGCAAGAACTTTAAGTTTATCGACTACTTCATTTTTTGTCATGAGATGACGATATCAAATCTAACCCTTAATGTCAATAGTCAGCCTCTACCTGACGTAGAAGTAGATAATCAGAATTTGGGTATATTAGCGCCAACTGGTTGCGATACTGAGCTCTTCGATTTCACTCAGGATAAACTTGCCGAAGTGCTCCCCCGGGAGGATTCGAACCTCCAACCTTATTCTTACAGAAACCCTCTTGTTACCAAAAGGCCTGGACTATCTCATTACCGACTAAGTCGGCATCGGGTATATAGTCTCTACACATTTACCCCGCCAAAGGCGGGGATTTAGCTCGGGATTGACCCGCATCATCTGCGGGTGTTCCCCGAATTAGCCCGATTTTCATCCCGATATTACTATCGGGAGCTGCCATTGGACAGGAATCTGCTCTACCGTTGAGCTACAGGGGAATAATTTTTAATGTTCGTTGCATTCCTATCGAGCTATCCTCCTTCGTCCTTCGACATGCTCAGGACTTCGGCGGGACAAGCAGGGGAATGTAAAAGAACCAGCCTCGATTATACCAGGAACGCTGATTGTATGTTATATTGGCTTGTGATGAAAATACAAGTGATTTTGGGGAGTACCAGACAGGGGAGAGTAAGCGAAAAGATAGGGGCTTGGGTAATGGAACAGGCAAAAAGTATTCCCGATGTGGAATTTGAACTTTTAGACCTACGGGATTATCAACTGCCGTTTTTTGATGAGCCGGTGTCTCCGTCGATGTTAAAAGAGCCGTATACTAATCCAGAGGCGGCTAAATGGACGCAAAAGATCGCCGAGGGTAATGCGTATCTAATTATTACTCCTGAATACAACCATGGCTACACGGCAGTGTTAAAAAACGCTCTGGATTATGTGTATAAGCAGTGGAACGGCAAAAAGATTGGATTTGTGGGTTATGGTACATTGGGAGCAGCCCGGGGAATTGAACAATTGCGGCAAGTGGTGATTGAATTACAGATGATTCCCATCCGCAATGCGGTGCACATCGTAAAATTTTGGAAACTGACAAATTTTGATGCTTATAATCCAGCTCTGAAGTCGGTTTTGGAGCAGTTAAGGTAAATTTTTGGTGATGCTGGTGGTACCGCCGGTTTTGAGAGTAAATGTGACTTCAAGAACAAAGTTTTTTACCCCTGGTGTATAAACGCAACGCCTGGATGAGCAGGTGCCTAAAATTTGTCTTCTCACAATACGGGAACTTTTGTAGTTTTTGACAGCGCCTTCGAAGCCTTTTTGATAAGTATTAGTGTCATACATTAGGGTGTAGTTAATTTTGGAAACATTTTTGGTATTGGTAAAAGTTAGATTCACATAGTGGCGGAGTTTGTCGGGAGTGATGAAAGCATTGGGATTGGCTGCTAGAGATTTACCAGGAAAAAAGCTGACGGATAGAACAGCAAGGAAAATGAATGTTAAAATAGTTCTCATGGTTAAGATCAGTATACCACGCACTTTACTAGCGATAACAGTAGGAGTGGGGGTGGTTTTTTCGGTATTGGATTATCGCGATTGGAAGAGAGCAGAGACCATTAATTTTGGTAAAGGATCTGATGAAACCGCAGCCTACAAGGCTGCTCAAACTTTGGTGGGACCGTATACTAACGATCTGGCCAAAATACGTATGCGCTATCCCGACGGTTGGGAAGTAATAGAAGATCCAATATTCAATCCGCCAGCTGGCGGACAAGATTCAAAATTAGTAGTATTTAATTTTATGGATGGAAAGAAATACGAGGTAGTTAAGTTAAAAGATTTGTTTGGACGGGCAACAGTGACTGTATCGGTGCAAGCGGATAATCGGGACTTAAATACCATTATAGATAAGGAAGCAGTGGGAACCAGCCGAGACCGGGAATTTATCAACACTGATGCCACCAACATCACGTTGTTGACCTGGATACCATCTTTGGATTCACAAAAAGTACGTCAGTTGGCATTGGCCAAGAAAAACGGCAAAGTATACCGGATGGAGGTTATTTGCGAGAAGACTTCTTGGGAGATTTTGGTGAAGACTTTCGAGGAGATTTATAAGTCTTGGGTGCTGATATAAAGTACAGGGCGATCACGATTAGTAGAAACGCCATGACAGAAATCATAACAATATCCGATGAATTGGAAACTGGTTTGGGTAACATGGTTACAAAATTGGTAACGGCTATAATCTTGGGATTCAACGACGAATGATCGTTGGCTACTAATTCGGCCACCAGAATGTGGTTTCCGGGTTTGATGTTTTGGAAAGTATAAGTTGGAGTGATAATTTTGATGGCCGAAACCTTGGTGAGGGATTGTTGATCCAACCACAGATGAATGTGTCCTGTTGCGTAAGCCGGTTTAGTATTGGTTCTGTAGTCGACCAATTTAAAACCCGGAGTAGTCAGATTGACTGTAACTGTATCCGAAGTAACGACTTGACCTTTAATGGGGGAGGAGATAGTTAGGGAGGAGGTTACAGCATAGGCCGATCCAGCTAAGACCAAGGACGAAGCGATGAACACCAGGGCAGGTTTGAACATATATTTATATTAGAACAAAATATACTTTTTGAAAATAGGCAAATTTATTATCTTGGAAACTGAAGCTGCCTACAATTAACAACGCCAATACAACCACCAGTATAATCTTTTTTGATCGAGGTAACCAGCCGGACATTGTTTTTAGTTTATATTGGATATATACTTTGTGTCAATGAATAAGAAGTTGTTAGTAATAGTCTTGGTTTTGGTTTTAGTTGCAGGACTGGTAGTTGGAGGAGTATTACTGCTACGCAGTTCAAATCCCAAATCCCTGCCTGCCGGCAGGCAGGACCAAATCCCAAATCCCAAAGTTGAAACCACTACTACTGTAGTTACGCCAACAGCTACTCCGATTGTGGAAGCAACAAGTGAGGCAAAAATAATTGAAGGTGAAACAAAAACTTTTGTAGTGGAAGGCAGTAGTTATAAATTTGTTCCGGCGGTTATTAAAGTTAATAAGGGCGACAATGTGATAATCACTTTTAAAAATAGTGGAGGTGTACACGATTTTGTGATTGATGAGTTTGATGTAAAGACCAACCAAATTGGAGAAGAAGAGGAAGAGGATGTGGAATTTGTGGCGGATAAAACTGGAACTTTCGAGTTCTATTGTTCTGTTGGAAATCATAGAAAAATGGGAATGGTGGGTCAGCTAATCGTGGAGTAAGATGATTGCTGTAAATTTCAAGAAGTATATAAACGGAAATAAAGCTGTAGATTTGGCCAAGATTTGTAAGAAAGTGGCAGATGAAACCGGGGTAAAAATAATTGTTGCGGTACAAGTTGAAGATCTAGAAAGTTGTCTAGAAACTGGAATTGAATGTTGGTCACAAAAACCAGAGGATGCAAAATACAATTTTTCCGGAACACTTTTGAATCATTCGGATTATCCGCTTACGGACGAAGTGCTCAATGCTCAATGTTCAGTGCTCAACATAATTAAGTGTGTATGTATTAGCAATATTAGCCAAGCTGCTAAACTTGCTAATTTAACAATAAATTACATTGCTTTTGAACCACATGAATTGATTGGAAATACAGAAAAATCGGTTTCATCTGAAAAACCGGAAGATATCCAGCGTTTAGCGTCTAGCGTTCAGTGCCCCGTTTTAGTAGGAGCAGGGGTGCATTCAGCGGAGGATGTAAAAATAGCTCTAAAAATGGGGGCGAAGGGAATATTGGTGGCAACAGATGTAGTAAAGGCATCTGATCCCGAAAAGGAATTACGGGAACTGGCGGAGGCGTTTTAGGTGGTATACTTTGGTTATGATATATCTTGGGGCGGATCACCGGGGGTTTGATCTTAAGGCCAAGATTTGTAAGTGGTTGGCAGGAAGAGGGTATGAATTTGAGGACGTGGGAGCATTTGAATATGACCATGACGATGATTATTTTGATTATGCATTCCAGGTGGCCGAAAAGATTTCTCATAACCCAAACCTAAATCGCGGGATCGTGATTTGTGCCTCCGGAGTGGGAGTGGATATCGTGGCAAATCGTTTTGATGGAGTGCGTTGTGGTTTGGGATTTGCTGAAGATCAAGTGCATGCAGCCAGACGGGACGATGATATTAATGTTTTGGCATTACCTGCTGATAATTGTGACGAGGAATTGGCCACAAAGTTAGCCGAAAAGTTTCTAGAAACTTCGTTTTCTTCTTCAGACCGCTATTTACGCCGCCTGGAAAAATTGAAACGTTTTGAAAAGAGTTTATGATTAGCATTTTAGAAATTGATGTAGCTGATAAATCTGTTTTAGTGAGAGCGGATCTAGACCTGCCTGCCGGCAGGCAGGATAGTAACAGAGAGCGAGCGACGGTTGAGATAATAAAATATTTACGCGAAAAAAAAGCCGAGAGAATTAAAATTATTGGACACAAGGGAAACATTGGGATGGTGGAAAAGTTTGGGGTGGATGTGAATTTTGATTTACGGGCTGACAAGCGGGAAGAAGAAAATAGTATGGAGCTGGCACAGGAACTCGCCCAAGGATTTGATGTATATGTCAACGAAGCGTTTGCCACCAGTCACCGTAGACACACATCGATTGTGGCCTTACCGGAATTTATGAAGTCACAAGGAAAGATCGTGTGTGGGGGATTGAGGTTTGGGAAAGAAATAAAAATACTTTCCAGTATCACCCCCTCGCCCCCTCTTAATCTAAGAGGGGGGAAATTATTAATTGTTGGGGGGGCAAAAACTTTGGATAAAGAAAAATATGCCCAGGATTTTGAAAAGAATGGCTGGACCGTCTTGCGGGGAGGGTTACTTCCAAATATTAAACTTCGCGCTGATGGATTGGATATATCCACCGAAACGGTGGCAAACTACAAATCTCAAATCGCAAATGCCAAAATAATAGTTGTAGCAGGGCCGATGGGGAAGTATGAAACGCAAATCCCAAATCCCAAATCCCAAATCCCAAAAGGGGGAACGTATGAAGTGTTTAAGGCTATAGCAGAAAGTAATGCTTACAAAATTGCGGGTGGAGGAGATACGGAAAGCGCATTGGAAGAATTTGGGTTATCGGACAAATTCGATTGGATTAGTGTGGGAGGAGGAGCCATGCTGGAATTTTTAATGACTGGCACTTTGCCAGGGATAGAAGCTTTAACCAGTCAATGAGGAGACGATCTTGGTTTTACCAAAAAACTTCATTTTGAGAAGTTTGTCATCGTTAGTTAGAAAATAGTCGCATTCAGCTTCGGCGGCTGAGTGGAGTTGGATATTATCTTCCAGATCAGAAGTTGGTCCGTCTAGGGTTTTTAGTAAAATACTCTCGGTCAGATCAACCAGGGAAAATTTCTTTAGTTGGTCCGATAAAATTTGATTGGGTGCCTTGATTTTGTATGAATAACAATAGATATGTACTGATAGTGGAGACATGAAGGGAATATTATCTTCTAATTGGTCCAAAACTTTAGCTTCAGGATTTCGGTGAATTGCGTCTATGAAGGTATTTGTGTCAAGAAAGACTTTTGCCATATTTTTTCATCAAATGTGCCCGGTATCTTTTGTCTCTCTCTTTATATGAAAGCTTGGGAAGATTCATTTTTTTGGATAGAGACATTAATTCTTGAATGCTTTTTTTAGTCATAACAGTTGGATCTTGTTTTTTTGGCCTTATTTCGCCAACCATTTTAGATCTATGGATCAAATCTATACTTCTTCCAGCCAGAAGAGCCTCGATTAAACGGGGAGAATCAGTTCTAAGTTGAGTGGTGGTAATGTAATTCATATGCATTCAAGTGTACATTCGAATATACACATTGTCAATAGGCCCAGATAATTGTATTCTTAAACTATGGTGAAAGTGACGATAAATGGTTTTGGGAGGATTGGGAGGCTAGCTTTCCGGATTTGGCTTCTGAAACATCACAACGAGATGGAAGTGGTGACAATAAACACCAGTGGATCAATGGATACGGCAGGGTGGGCGCATTTAGTAAATCAGGATACGACGTATCGGAAGTTTGAAATTGAAGTGAAAGCCGAAGGTGAATTTTTGGTGGTGCCGAGCATGGGACTAAAAATTCCGGTGTTGGCACAAAAAGATCCTGAACTGCTGCCGTGGAGCAAATATGAAGTAGATGTGGTGATGGAATGCACTGGGAAATTTACAGACGAGATTGGGGCGTTGAAGCATGCTAAGGCAGGAGCGAAAAAAGTGATTATTTCAGCTCCTTCAAAGGGGGGAAACGTCGGAACCTTCATATTGGGAGTGAATAAAGCAGACGGGAAAGCTGAGGTGATTTCGAATGCGTCATGTACGACGAATTGCGTGACACCGGTGGCGGCAGTAGTGCAGGCAAAATTTGGAATAGTCAAAGCTTTGATGACGACCGTGCATGCTTATACAGATGATCAACGATTGCAGGACGGATCGCATAAAGATTTAAGAAGAGCCAGAGCGGCGGGAGCTAATATTATTCCCACCTCCACCGGGGCGGCTATTGCAACTACGGAAGTAATTCCTGAATTGAGGGGACTTTTTGACGGCATAAGTTTGCGGGTGCCAGTCCTTACCGGATCAATTTCCGACTTTGTATTTGTGACAAAAAATAAAGTGACGCGAGAAGAAGTGAATCAGGCTTTTGTGGAAGCAAGTAAAACGCCAAAATATTCAGGGATCTTGGGGATCTCGGGGATGTCGGGGGTGCCCGAACATCTGGTAAGTTCGGATATTATCGGCAGCTCTTATAGCGCTATTATCGATTCGGAATTTACACAAGTGGTGGATGGGGATTTGGTGAAAGTGCTGGCCTGGTATGACAATGAGTGGGGGTATGCCAACCGATTAGTGGAGCAGACTATTATTTTAGGAAACAGCTAGGATGAAAATCATACCGGCAATACTAACTGGTGACGTACAAGAATTGGATTTTTTGTTGAGAAAAATTCGTGATAGCTCAAAATTTGAGCGAGCACAGATTGATTTTGTAGATGGAGTGTTTGCTAATAGTTTAACAATTAAACCTACGGAAGTAGATATGGTGTCATATTTGCCATTAAAATTTGACGCACATTTAATGGTGAAAGGAGATAACGTTCTTTTTTGGGGAAAAAATGCAGTCCAGATGGGATTTGAGAGAGTGATTATGCAAGTGGAATCAGGAGAGAGTGATGATTACAAATGTTTGGGAATTGATTTGGACACTCAGGTGGAATTAGTGCAAAAAAGATTAAAAAATTTGGAGTTGGTACTCTTGATGAGTGTGAAAGCGGGATTTGGAGATCAGAAGTTTGATGAGGGAGTGATTGGGAAAATTAGGCAAATAGGGCAAATTAGGGAAATTGAGAGATATGATTTTAAAATTTGTGTGGATGGAGGAATTGAACCAGAACACCTGCCAATATTAGAAAAATTGGGGGTGGATGAAGTAGCCGTGGGAGCCAAGCGGGTGCTAGAATGGTAATAATGCCCGATGAGAATAAGAATCTAATTAAAACCGTATCGTGTTTGGGATTTGCGGATTGCAGATCCGGCGATCAATTGTATACGGATGCGCAGCTGGTGGGGGAGGCTTTGGCCAAAGCCGGATATGTGATAGCCAATGGAGGAGGCCCAGGAGTGATGCGAGCGACAACCGAAGGAGCCAAAAAGGCAGGCGGACATGTAATTGGGGTGACTTTTTATCCTAAAGATGTGGCCAATTTTGAGGGCCGGGATGAGAACAACAAATTTGATGAAGAGATCAGAACCGACAATTATTTGGAAAGAACTTTAAAACTTTTGGATGTGGGTCAGGCCTATGTAATTTTCCAGGGAGGGACGGGAACAATTTCCGAATTTGGGATGGCCTGGGGCTTGGCTAGACTTTATTTTGGACATCATAAACCGCTAGTTTTGTATGGAAAATTTTGGGAAAAAATTATGGCTACATTCCTGGCTAATATGCGGATGCGACCGGAGGAGTTTCAGGTGTATCGGGTGGTAACTTCGCCAGATGAAGTGGTGAAGACTTTGGAACTATTTGATTTGATGCTGGGACATGGCAATCACGTTTTTAATCCACCGGAGAAGCCGTTTGAATTATAAAAAAATCTAAAATCAAAATTATAATACTCAAATAAATTCTAAAATATAAATATAAAAGTTTAAAACTTTCTGAATGATAGGCAACCAACAAATAAAAAATTTAGAATTGAAGGCCAATGAGATCCGTCAGGATATTATTGGGATGCTGGTGGAAGCAGGAAGCGGACATAGTGCCGGACCGCTGGGCATGGCGGATGTGTTTACGGCTTTATATTTTGGACAAGTATTAAACTATGATCCTTACGATCCTTGGAAAGAAGATAGAGATAGAGTGATTTTGAGCAATGGACATATCTGTCCGGTGTGGTATGCCACTTTGGCGCATGCGGGATATTTTCCAATTGAAAAATTAAAAACTTTACGGAAAGTGGGCAGTAGATTACAAGGGCATCCGCATTACCGGGAATTGCCAGGAGTGGAAAATACCGGAGGGCCTTTGGGACAGGGGCTGTCACAAGCAATTGGCCAGGCGATGGCGGCTAAAATGGATGGTCAGAATTGGCGTACGTATTGCTTGATGAGCGATGGAGAATTGGACGAAGGGCAAACATGGGAGGCCATTATGTTTGCCGGAAAAAATAATTTGCATAATTTAACAGCCATTATTGATAGAAATAATATACAAATTGATGGATATACCGAAGACATTATGCCATTGGAACCACTAGCTGATAAATTTGAAGCGTTTAACTGGTCGGTTTTAGAAGTTGATGGTCATAACATTTTGGAAATAATAGAAGCGCTGAATAAAGCCAAATCCATATTTGAAAACCCAACCGTAATTATTGCTCACACCATACCCGGTAAAGGCGTGGGTTTTATGGAAAATAAATTTGAGTGGCATGGAAAACCTCCCACACCTGAAGAAGCAAAAATTGCATTACATGAACTAAGAACTCTGGGAGGAAAAATAAAATCTGAACATCAGTAACTCACCCATACCTCATCCCTTTCGTTCCCCTCTCCTATAATAGGAGAGGAGTTGGAGGAGAGGTATAAAGATATGACAAAATTAAATTCTAAACTATTTGAAAAGGAAGTGGAGCAGGTGCCGACCAGGAATGGTTATGGAGAGGGATTGGTGGAACTGGGGGAGACGAATAAAGATGTGGTGGTGCTAACGGGGGATTTGAAGGAGAGCACACGGGCGGAAGAATTTGCTAAAAAGTTTCCAGAAAGATTTATTGAATGTGGAGTGGCGGAACAAAACATGATGGGAATTGCGGCGGGATTGGCGGCGGCGGGAAAAATTCCGTTTATTTCTTCATATGCCGTATTTTCCCCGGGAAGAAGCTGGGACCAGTTGCGCGTTTCAGTGTGTTACTCAAATTTAAATGTCAAAATAGCAGGGGCGCATACCGGAGTATCAGTAGGACCGGATGGAGCAACGCATCAGGCTTTGGAAGATATTGCCATTACCAGAGTATTGCCAAATATGACAGTAATAGTGCCGTGTGATTATCTGGAAACTAAAAAAGCGACCTTGGCGGCGGCTAAATATCCTGGACCGGTATATTTTAGGTTTGCCCGGGAAAAAACTCCAGTGATTACGACATTGGAATCTCACTTTGAAATCGGCAAACCCGAAATTTTGGCTGAGTATGGTCAAGATGTGGCCATAGTTGCTTGCGGACCAATGGTGTATCAATCTTTGGTTGCGGCAAAAGAACTGAACGACGAAGGAATAAAAATTACTGTGGTTAATAATCATACGATCAAACCTATGGATACAGCGACCATGATGAAAGTAGCTAGAAATTGCGGGGCAATAGTGACAGTGGAAGAACATCAAATAATGGGGGGAATGGGGTCGGCGGTGGCGGAAGCTTTAGCCCAAAATTACCCAGTGCCAATGGAATTTATTGGGATGCAAAACACTTTTGGCGAATCCGGCCAGCCCGAAGAACTACTGGAAAAATATGGGATGAGTGTAGTTAAAATAAAAGAAGCAGTTAGAAAAGTTATATTAAGGAAGAAGCCCGACTGATCTTACCATTCGCCTTTTAGCACTATTCGTGCACGGCTCATGGAGCGATCTAAGTCGGGTGAAGGGGGTGAGTTAAATGGCAGTTGCGAAAAATTCAAAAATTCAAAAAATCAAAAACTCGAAACAATGCGAGGCATGTGGGTGTAGTTGTAACAGTAAATGGGCCAATGTTGGTTGGTCATTGTTGTTGGTAGGCGGTTTGTCTCACATGCTTCCAACTCAAATGGCTCCACTTCTAAAATGGGGAATTTATGACATAACTTTGCAAATGGCAATTGGAGTAGTTTCAGTTGTCCTGGCATTGTATTTTTTGTTGGGGAATGAGTAATTTGTAGCGTTCGGCGGCATTGCTGCGAGTGCTCGGCCAGCTGCCGCCTGCACGCTTTTTGTGATATAAACTAAGTATGGTTGATTTGGGAACAATAACAAAAAACGGGAAGTGTTTGTTATTGGCATATGACCAGGGGATGGAACATGGGCCGACGGATTTCAATGATGCCAATGTGGACCCGGAATATATTTGTAAGATAGCCAGAGAAGCTCAAGTATTTACGGGGATAGTGTTTGGAGCGGGAATAGCTGAGAAATACTACCCCAATACTCAAAGCTCAATGCTCAAAGCTCAATTACCGCCGTTGATCTTAAAATTAAACGGCAAGACGGGGTTTCATAAAGGAGAGGAGCCGGTGAGTTTGCAATTGACAAGTGTAGAGAGAGCAATTGAGCTGGGAGCTAAAGCGGTGGGATACACAGTGTATGTGGGAAGTGAACGTGAAGAGGAGATGATGAAAGAATTGGCGCAGATTGTGGGACAAGCGCATGCCAAAAATTTGCCGGTGATAGCCTGGATGTATCCGCGAGGCAAGCATGTGGAGGCAAAGGAAACAAGCCGAGACACAGTGGCGTATGCGGCCAGACTGGCTTTGGAGCTGGGGGCAGATGTGGCGAAATTGCCGTATACGGGAGACGCAGAGAGTTTTTCCTGGGTGGTAAAATCGGCCGGAAAAACCGGAGTCTTGGCACAAGGTGGGGCTAAAAAGGAAGAAGGGGAATTTCTCAAAGAAGCTTCGGAAATTATGCAATCTGGTGCTATGGGAATGGCAGTGGGGAGAAATATTTGGCAGAATGATAATCCAGTAGAGTTGTCTAAAAAATTAGCTGAGGTAATTTTTAACACCTCAGGTTAGGGTGAGGTATTATATATACATGCGCTACAACATACTAAGTTTAGGTCCTGCTCGGATGGATGTGTTTTTGAAACTTCCGGAAGTGGAAGTGGATGAGGTATGCAGCATTGACCGCAAAAGATGTGTAATTGAATTGGGATTTGGAGACAAAATCGCTTTACGGGGAGTAGATTTTGCCATTGGCGGAAACTCCGGAAACAATGCCGTAGGATTGTCGCGGTTGGGATTGTCGGCGGCTATGGTAGGAGCGATGGGTGACGGGTGGATGGATCAAAAAGCCTTGGAGATATTAAAGGGAGAGAAAGTAGAAACAAAATACGTGCAAATAAACAAAGGTCAAAATGGTTTCGGAGCAGTTCTGAATTATCAAGAAGAGCGAACCATTCTTTCTTATTATGCCGACGCACTATGTTGTTTTCCAGAAGATACTGAATTAAAAGCGGACTGGATTTATTTGACGTCCATGGGTAAAGGATTTGAAGATTTTTATTTACAATCAGTAGAATGGGCGATTAAAAATAATGCAAAAATTGGTTTTAATCCCGGAACTCGGCAAATAGCCGCGGGTTTGGAAAAAATTAAACATATCTTTGTAGCAACAGAAGTACTTTTTGTAAATCGGGAGGAAGCAACCGCGCTGCTGACACAAGGCTCAATGCTTAATGCTAAATACTCAATAACGGATATCAAGGGGTTGTTAAATGGTCTCAGAAGTTTGGGGCCGAAAGTGGTGGTAATTACAGATGGACCGGGAGGAACTTATTCTTACGATGGAGAAAAATATTTGTATATGCCGATTGTAGATGCACCGGTGGTGGAGCGGACGGGAGCGGGTGATGCATTTGGATCAGGCTTTTTGGGAGCATATATCCAAAATAAACCTGTTGATGAATGTTTGAAATGGGGAACGGTTAACTCAGCTTCGGTCTTGGGTTTTATTGGTCCACAAGCAGGTTTATTGACTCTGACTGGAATGACAGAATGGTTAAAAAAAGCGGAAACCGTCCAGGCTAAAGAAATATGAAGATATTTGTAACCAAGAAAATTCCTTTTTGGGAGGAGATTAAAAAACCACTGGTGGAGGCGGGATACGAATTGACGGTAGGGGGAGATTTAAAACAGGAGCTGGAGAAGGGATACGACGGGTTATTGTGTTTGCTGACGGACAAGATTGACGAAGAAGTGTTAGCTGCGGATAAAAATAAGAGATTAAAAATAATAGCCAATTACGCAGTGGGTTTTGACAACGTGGATATGGAAGCGGCAAAGACCAGAAACATCATGGTGACAAATACGCCGTGTGACGAGGTGAATGAGAGCGTAGCAGAATTTACGTGGACGTTGATGCTGGCACTATCCAACCAATTGCTGCCGGCGGCGGATTTTGCTAAAAATGCCGCATACAAAGGCTGGGAACCAGATGTGTTTTTGGGACAACTTTTGAAAGGAAAAACCTTGGGAATAATTGGTGCCGGACGTATTGGCAGTCTGGTAGCCGCAAAAGGCGTGGCCTTTCAAATGAAGGTGCTGGAATTCAGTCGGAGCTCAGGATTAAATTTGGAAGAGGTATTAAGACAATCGGATTATGTGAGTTTGCATGTGCCGCTTACTTCCGAAACAACACATATGTTAAATGATCAAACTTTAAGCCTGATGAAACAGGGGTCGTATTTAATAAATACAGCCCGGGGGAAAATTGTGGATGAAGTGGCGCTGGTGAATGCATTGAAAACTGGGAAAATTGCGGGGGCTGCCTTGGATGTGTGGGAGAATGAACCGGATCCTAGGCCAGAACTATTGGAAATGGAGAATGTAATTCTGACTCCACATATCGCTTCGGCAACTTTTGTTGCCCGAAAAGCCATGGGAGAGTTGGCAGTAAAAAATATAATGGATGGATTGGCTGGAAGGAATCCTTCGAATTTAGTAAAGTAACGAGATGGTAAACCGTAAATTTATTTTTTGGGTTTTTGTGGTTACTGGCATTGTAAGTGGAATACTGTGGTGGTGGGGAAGCGATAAGAAGGAATTAATTTTATTTCATCCACTCAAAGTTAGTTACACTGTGGAACAAAAAAAGTTTGAAGCTGAAAAAGATCAATCGTCTCAAAATAGAAATTTTTTATCAACCCTACAAGACAAAATTGGCAAACTTCAGGGAACTTATGCAATTTACGTATTTCGCTTATCCAAAAATAAAGGATATGGAATCAATGAAGACTTAATTATGCCAGCAGCCTCGATTATGAAAGTGCCGATCATGTTGGCAGTCCGACAGGCAACTTCTGAAGGAAAATTAACCTGGGATACAAAATATACTTTAAAAGACGAAGACAAACGGAGTGGATCTGGTCCGATAGAATTTATGGATGCTGGAAGTGAACTGACCGTCCAACAATTGACAGAGTATATGATAAAAAATTCCGATAACACCGCTTCAATGGTTTTGTCAAACATGTTGGGAAGAGACGTGATAGATAAAGAAATTTTGTTATTGGGAATGGAACACACTAATTTTAGAGACTATACCACTACCGCATTCGATGTTGGATTAATGTGGAGAAAAATTTATGAGATGAAAAATGAGGATATTTTTAATTTATTTAAAGACAGTATTTACGAAGATAGGTTGCCTGCGGGATTACCAGATACCGTGGATGTCATACACAAAGTTGGAACAGGGGATGGAGTGTGGGTGGATGCCGGCATTGTGATGCCGCAAATCCTAAACCCGCCTGTCGGACGGGCAGGTCCAAAATCCCAAGTTCCAAATATTGAGCCGTTGGTGATAGTGATTTTGAATAAAGGTGTGGATGCGAGTGAATCTGCAAAAATGGTACCCACCTTAACCAAAGAAATTTGGGAGTACGAAACGCAATCGAAATAAAATTACCACTGTAATTAGAGCTACAAGAATTGCAATTAAAACTAATGTATTTCTAAATTTAGAGCGCATGTTATGGAGTAGAAGCTCCTTGGAGTATTGTATCACGCTCGGCTTTTTGAGCCTTATCTTCAATGATCTTTTTAATGTTTTCCGGAGAACAAGATGTTTTAGGTTCGGTCCCTGGTACAAAGAAATCGGTTCTAGTAGGACAGCCCTCACAAGTAAGCTCACCTGTGATAGTGCAAATATTAACTTTAATTAAATCTGGTGGAGGAGTAAAACCAGATGATGGATATTTTTTGATAAGTTCATCCATAATGTGCCTCCAAATAGGAGATGCTCCGGTTACTCCGGAAGCGACATAACTCATAGAAGAGCCATCGTTGTTGCCTACCCATACAGCAGTGAGAAGGTTGGGGGTGTAGCCAATAGTCCAGTTGTCACGCAGATTATTAGTAGTGCCGGTTTTGACGGCGGTGTTTGGTAAATTTAAATCGGAATTAAAGCCAAAGGCGGGGGCACGGGCGGAATTGTCGGAAAGAATACTAGAAATAAGATATGCAACTTTTGGATCCAGAACTAGATTTTTCTGAGGTAAGACTTTTTCTTGTAAAATTTTTCCGTTACTATTGGTAATGCTTAGGATTGATTGCAGATCAACTTTTTGTCCTAAATTTGCAAATACTCCGTACGCCGTAGCCATGTCGATCATAGTAACTTCGCCACCACCCAAAGTAAGAGATAGTCCAAAACGGGAAGAATCGTTCCAAGTGGTGATACCCATTTTACGGCCAAGATCAATCATATTGGTTACACCGTTGGCTGCCAAGACTTTGACAGCGGGAATATTGTAAGAAGAAGCCAAGGCAATACGCAAAGGTATCCGTCCGTGATATTTTCCGTCGTAGTTGACCGGAGTGTAAACAGGTTGGTTGGGGGATTTGTACGAAATGGGGGAGTCGTCAATGATTGAGGAAGTTGTAAATCCTCGGGTGAGGGCGAGAGCGTAGTTAATGGGTTTTATCGAACTGCCTGGTTGACGAAGAGATGTGGTAACATTCACATTGCCATCGTCTTTGGTGTTCCAGTAATCTTTGGAACCAACCATAGCCAGAATCTCTCCTGTTTTGGGACTCGTGACCAGGGCGGCACCATTACCAATGTGAAGATATGATACTTTATCAACTTCGTTTTTTACTATTTCCTGAGCCATATTTTGGATGTCTAAATCCAAAGAAGTAGTAACCGTTAACCCACCCTGTTCCACCATTTTAGTGCCATAAATCTGGGCTAAAATATCCTTGATGTACATTACAAAGTGTGGGGCTTGAATATCAATTCTTTGAGGGGAGAGAATAATTTCCTGAGCACTAGCCTGTTCTGCTTGTGTTTGGGTAATATATCCATCTTCAACCATGCGTTTTAATACCTCCCGCTGTCGCTGCTTTGCCAGTTCTGGATGAGCGCCAAAAGGAGAATAAGTAGTGGGAGAGGCAGGAAGTCCGGCAAGCATTGCAGATTCGGGTAGGGTGAGCAGCTTGGCAGGTTTGCCAAAATAAGTTTGGGAAGCTTCTTCGATGCCATAAGAAGCGCCACCAAAACTGACTCGGTTTAAGTACATTTCCAGGATTTGGTCTTTGGAATATGAATGTTCTACGACAATTGCCAGGATTAGTTCCCGCAGTTTACGTTTTAGGGTACGGTCAGGGTTTAATAAGACATTTTTGACTAATTGTTGAGTAATCGTGGAACCCCCTTCAACTTTTCGGTCTACAATAATTCTCCACACCGCCCTAACTGTGCCACTGGGCGAAAAGCCGGCGTGACGGTAAAAATCTTTGTCTTCGATAGCAATAATTGATTCTTTTAGAGATATGGGTAGATCGGAAAGTTTGACTAGGGTTCTGTTTTCAGAGGCATATATTTTATACAGAGGTTTGCCGTTTCTGTCTAAAATATGCGTTGTTAATGGGGGAGGGGTGTTGAGATTAGATGCCGAGGGCAAATCTTTTAATAAATAAAAATATGTTGTGGTACCAAGAAAAATTATGGCAATTATTGAAACCTCAATTTTTTTATTAAAGCTGATTTTGATTTTTGGTATATGAAGCTTAGGAAAACGTTTTATCAGAGGATATATCCTTTTTAAGATATATTTAAGATTTAATTTTTTCTGGCTCTTTTTCTTGGGAGCATGGTAGATGGTGACCTCTTTATAAGATCTTTTTCGAGTATCACCCCCTCTGACCCCCCCTCTTAATCTAAGCGGGGGGGGAATAAGGAATTTCAACAAGAGATATAGAGGGTGACCGAAAGAAATGAGAAATTGACGGATTGTGTACATAAAACAGGGGCAGGAGTTTGGCTGGATTATATTTTTCTATTGAGCATGTTACAAGGAGCAGTTAATTTCTCTAGTTTAGTATAATCAAAATGATGAAAGTACAAATTACTTGGTTTGGAAGATGTTGTTTTTTAGTTGAGATTGATAATAAAAAGGTTCTTTTTGATCCGTATGATACTTTTTGCAATGTTGACATAGGGATGATAGAAGCTGACATACTGCTCAGCAGTAGTAGCTGGCATGATCATGGGCACATAGGAGCTTCGCCTAAAGCGCATATTTATACGTATCCTGGTCGTTATGAAAATTTGGGCTTTTTGATTACGGGTGTAGAAGCTAAAGAAACTCGGGGATCACCGACGGTAGTATTTAACTTAAAATACAATTCTTTTTCAATTACAAATTTTGCAGACTTTGGTCAAGACCAGGATTTTTCGAGCGAGGACAAGTTAATTATCGAAAGTACAAACATCGCTTTTATCCGACCGAGCGTTGTTGGCAATGATATAAAAAAGTTTGGAGAGAACATTCATGACGAAAAAGCTTTGAAATACTGTCAACCGGCAGTTATTATCCCTGAACACTATTTTCCTAAAAGTTTTATTAATGACCAAGTTGTAGAAAGTAAAAAAGAAGGTTTTTTAAAACCTAATGTAATAGTAGACGAAATGGTTGAAAACTTTAAATACCCCATTAAAGAAATAAACAATTATTCCATTCAGGCATCAGACACCGAATTATTCTCTAAAAATATTTTATACAAGATGTTAAAGATACATCCTCAGGTAAAATTTGATAAAACTAGTTTTTAATAGCTTTGTCGTGTTGGTTGAGGTGGAAGCTAGAGAGAGCGAATTTTGAGAGGAGAGAGGTTGAGATGTTTGAGTCTGTCATCGTTGGTAATAAAAAGATCGGCGTTGTGACTTAGGGCAGTGGCAAGTTGGATAGAGTCTGGGGTTTTGAGAGGGGGGTGTTTACGTCTTAGGTCGGCAGCGATAAGAGCCGTGTTTATATCCAATGGGTAAACGGTCAAATTGGGACAAGTTTAAAAAAACAGCAGATATGAGTCTATGTTATCTTGATCCCCGAATAATTTGGGGAAGGAGAGAGTTTCAATGACTGAGACAACAGAAGTAATCAGTTTGGTTCTTTGAGAAAAAAGAGATTTAAATGTCTTGAGAGATAATTGATGGAAGGCACTGTCTGATTTGTCTAAGAAATACATGAAGAGCATCGAGTCCAGGCATACCGATGGGGGATTTAGTTTCGATCCCATGAGTTACGTTCATTATTGATATATTTATTGATGTCTCCATATAGCCCTGTGGCCGAACCCGCAAAACGTTTTATCCAGTCAGAAACTTCGGGAGTGAGGCGAATTTGCGGTCCGATAGGAGTTTGAGCCACAGAGAGATGAAGTTTACTCCCCGGTTTGATGCCGGTGGTTTTTCTTATCTGACTGGGAATTATAACTTGACCTTGAGACGACACTGTTAAAGTATAAGTCATATACATTTAACTTTACTTCAAATCTAAATGTTTGTCAAAAGATAATTTAGTTTTTAATAGCTTTACCGTGGCGGTCGAGGCGGATGAGGTTGGCTTCGCCGTTTGGTTTAAAAATAGCAATATCGCGATGTAAATCTCCCTGAAGTGGAGGAACAGTGCCTTTGAGAAAATATTCATAGCGGGGAGTACAATCCTGCATGCCATCTACGGCTTTTAGACCGGAAACAGAGCAGACCAAGCTACCTACCACATCCGGGGGCTGAATAGGCCAATGCTGGGGATATTTTTCCAGAGCTTTGGAAACAACTTTGTTCCAGATGGGAGAAGCACCGGTTACCCCTGAAGCAACATTGCTCATGGGGGAGTTGTTGTTGTTGCCAACCCAAACAGCCACTAAAACATCGGGATTATATCCAATGGTCCAGTTGTCTCTTTTGTCGTTGGTAGTTCCGGTTTTGACCGACACTTCGGGATGATTTTTAACGACCAAATAAGAACTTGGTCCAAAAGCCGCAGATCGGGCGCCATTATCTAAAAGCAGATGGGAAATAATATAAGCGGCTCCGGTGGAAATAACACGGGTATTGGATGGAGCGATGGGTGTATAAATTTTTTGATCAATAACAATAGTATCCAGCGGATTTATGGATTTATCATCGATAGGCCGGAGTTTCATCGACTCCAAAACTTTTCCGGATTTATCTACCACCCGGATAATAGGTGATAAATTAACCCGTTGACCCAAATTGGCCAGTACGCCATACGCAGTAGATAAATCCAGCATGGTGACTTCTCCACCACCCAAAGTAAGAGATGGACCATAATTTTTTGCATCTTTAAAAGTGGTGATTCCAAAAGCTGAAGAACTGGCAACAAAATTTTCTAGACCATTTAGAGCTAATACTTTGACAGCGGGAATATTAAAAGAATTCCCCAGAGCAAAACGGACTTGGGTGGGACCATGCCAAGCGTTATCGTAATTGGAGGGACAGTAATTTGGTTGATCGGGAATGGCAAAACAGGTGGGTTTGTCGGCCAAAACTGTGGAAGCGGTAATCAACTTATGATCCAAAGCTAAAGCATAATTGATGGGTTTAATGGCACTTCCGGGTTGACGCAAAGCCAGTGTAACATTAACGTTTCCGTCGGCTTCGGTGTTGAAATAATCTTTGGATCCCACCATGGCAAAAATTTCTCCAGTTTTGGGGTCGGTTGCCAAAACGGCACCGTTTCCTACGTGCTCTTTTTTCAATTTGCCCACTTCGGTTGCTACTGCGCTTTCAGCAAATTGTTGTAAATCTAAATCAAGAGAAGTAGTAACAGTGAGACCTCCTTGTTCCACTGTTTCCAATCCATATTTCTGCACCAAAATATTTTTGACCCACAGTGAGAAATGGGGAGCTTGGATAGAAGAGGGAAGAATAAGAGTTAACGCCTCATTTTTAGCAGTTTCGTATTCCTCGCTGGAAATAAACTTATCGTCCAGCATGAGTTTGAGAATATGTTGTTGACGTTCCCGCCCGAGTTCCGGACGGGCTCCGAATGGAGAATACAAAGTGGGAGCCTGGGGTAGAGCCGCCAGCATAGCTGACTGGGCAATTGTGAGATTGGCGGCAGATTTGCCAAAATAGGTTTTGGCTGCCGATTCTATTCCATATGCCGTGCCGCCGTAGGGAATCTCGTTTAAGTAAAACTCTAAAATTTTGTCTTTGGAATACAGCATTTCCACAGCAATCGAGAGGACGAGTTCGCGGGCTTTTCTTTTGACGGTTCGTTCATCGGTGAGTAGGGCCTTTTTTACTAGTTGTTGAGTAATAGTAGATCCACCTTGAACATTATTTTTGAAGAAAGTATTTAAGAACGCCCGGGCAATACCCCGGATAGAAAAACCGGAATGGGAATAAAAATCCCGGTCTTCGGCAGCCAGTGTCGCTTGCCAAACATGTTTAGGCAAAGTTTTGAGCTCAATGGGAGTACGGCGTTGAGTGACAAATATTTCGTAAATAGGTTTGCCGTGGCGGTCCAAAAGTTTTGTAGATGCCGGGGCGGGATTGGTGGAAAGGCGCAGGGGATTGGGAAGACCCCAAAAAATATAGAGCAAGAGAGCCAGAGAGCAGGAGAGTATAAGAAATAATTTCCAGTGCTCTTTTATTTTAAAATTCCTCATTCACTTGAATTATAACGCAGTTAGTATTATATTATGACTATGGCAGTCCGAAAATCCAAAATCCAAAATCCGAAGATCCAAATAAATTCAAAGTTAGAAAATACAAAAACTGAAAACTCGGATTTAATAGGAGGCCAATTGGATCCTAAAGAAGAAAAGGTGCTGGATTGGATTTTAAATGGGATAGTAATTTTTGTTTTGGGCTGGCTGGCTCTGGGCATCGGCATGGCAGTGTTGGGATTGTTTGGGGTGTGGAAGTAATCACGAAGAAGCGATCTCATTCTTGACATAATTATGTTTTTATGTTATGAATAAAGTATGAATACGCAAATGGTGAGAACTACAGTGTATCTTCCGGCCGATCTAGTGGCTCTGGCCAAAATGAACGCTTTGAGTACTGGAAATACTTTGACGGGATTGGTGAAAGAAGGGTTGGAAGAAAAATTAGAAATTAAGCCAAAGAGAAAAAAAAAGATGGTGCTAAAAACATATAAGCTAGGGAATCCGAATTATGTTTTCAGACGGGCAGATGCGTATGAATAAAAAGAATGAGTGGGTGGGAATAGACACGAATATCCTGGTTTATTTTTTGAACGAGGAAAGTGTTTATCACACAAAAGCAAAGGTATTTATAGATAGATTGCAAAGAGGGGAAATTAAAGGAATAGTTTCATGGCAAAATTTATCGGAGTTATATGCAATTGTGACTGATTCAAAAAGATTCCCTAGACCCATGACAACAAAACAGGCCATTGAAGTGACAAAGCAGTTTTTGGGAAACGGCAGCGTAAATATAATAGTTCCAGTAGCGAATACAAAAGAAATATTTTTTAATTTGGTTTTGGCAATCAAACCGAAAGCCCAACAAATACACGATATTTTTCTGGCCTCCACTTTGAGACCGTTGCATTTTGGTCACCTAAAACAGTCTCAATATCCCATTATATCTTATTAATCTCTCCATTCCACTCAGTCAGAGTCTGGTATTTCTAGT
>Ga0075689_107_pt1 | contig 50459 bp, 53 predicted proteins | sample RifGroA2_FD_68418 | JGI IMG/M metagenome (GOLD analysis project Ga0075689, IMG submission 68418) | Microgenomates (Amesbacteria) bacterium GW2011_GWA2_42_12 | reverse complement strand
CATCAAGCCTTAAACTATCAAACCCCGGCAGAATATGTTACAAGTTATTTACAAAAGAAAGGAGGATCAACCGTTCTTCATCCCTAGGTCCTGTACAAAAGATTGACAATTACTGTTATAGGTTTAAAATGAGTCTATTCTGCCACACTGCCGGTGTGGTTTTTGTTTTTAATTCACAAATGTACCTAAAAAGATTATTTAAGAAATTACTGATAGCTTGTGCCATAGCTTTGGGGATCTGGGGCGTAATTGTGGCTAGTGGAGTGTATTGGGGTAAGGCAAATCTTCAAGCTGCTGACAACATGTGTAATGTGGCTTCGTGGGTGGCAGAGCATGGTTCTTGTGAAAACGACCAAGATTGGCAACGGGGATGGGGAGCAGCTCGGGAATCTGGTAACACGGGAGCTGCTGCGACTCAGCCTGAATATACCAATGCTCACGACGATCAAGATCCCAATACTCCTGGCCAGCAAATAACTAATCTAACGACTGGGCAAACGGTAACCGTATCCAACCAAACGTCTTCTGGTTTGGTGACGGGGGGAACCGGAGTGACTAATTTTATTAACGGAACACTGTGTGACCGCACAGCAAATGGAAGTGTAGTTTGTAAGAAAACCGATGGACATTATACAGGCAGGATTGAAGTTTATAGTTGTACACAAAATCAACTTGTACCGGCTACGAGCAATAGAGATGTCCGAGTTTGTACGTCTAACTACAGAGAATATACGGGTTCGTCAATAGATTGCGTGGCCGAAGCCAATCGGACTTGTTCTATAATTCAAATAGATGTGAATTATCCATCTTGGACTGCGGGTTCTAATGCAGCGCATTATGGGGGAGTGATTTGCTATCCGACCAGTTATGCAAATTGTGGAACAACAACTGTAACAACTTCCTCTACTCCACCCCAAAATCCAAGTACTCCATCGACCCCGTCAACTCCACCAACACCGACGCCAACTCCAACTCCAACACCAACACCGACGCCTACACCAACTCCTACTCCTACGCCAACAACTACGCCCCAACCGACGCCAACTCCAACTCCAACACCTACACCCACACCTACGCCGACAACCAATCCAACTCCAACTCCGACACCAACCCCCACACCAACTCCAACTCCAGTTCCGGGGGAGCCGAATCAATGTGGTGGAACCTGTGGATCAAATTCAAATTGTGCGTCTGGACTGTTTTGTTATCAAGGATATTGCAAGAATCCATCTATTGTACAAAATGGTCAGTATGTATGTTCACTTACACCCACACCAACTCCTACACCTACCCCAGTTGCAACCAAAACACCTAGCACCGGAGCTCCACTTCTTTTGGAAGGATTAGTATTATCAGGATTAGGTCTGGTGGGTTGGAAGATGCGCAAAACAGCCAAGAGATTTTGGGCGTAAAATAAAGACATGAAATCGGGGACATTGCATCAGGGAAAAGAATTGAATGTGGGCAAATTAATATTAAAACTCAAAACCATGGCGTGGGGGCTGAAATGGATGGGAGCATTGTTGATAATAATTGCGGTTTTTGGTTTGATAATAATTTATGGACCACTGTTTAAAGCCGAAACAAATTATCAGATTTCCACCAATTTTAAATCCAAATTTGCTGATTCTCTAAAACCGATTCCACTCTGGAAAGTTCCCGACAACAATTATTCGGTGTATATTCCCAAAATTCAAGCCACCTCCCGAGTAATTGGAAATGTGGATGCCAGTAACGAAAAAGCCTATTTGCAAGCCTTAAAGATTGGAGTAGCCGAAGCTTTGGGACTGGCTCATCCTGGTCAAAAAGGGACCACATATTTATTTGCCCATTCTACCGATGGTCCATGGAATTTTACCAGATACAACGCGGTGTTTTACTTGTTGGATAAGACTGAAAAAGGAGACATTGTGGAGATAGTCTACAAAAATAAATTATACAAATATTCGGTATTCAGTAAGTCGGTACTCGGTGCACAAGATACGAGATATTTGGTACCGCAGGACAAAGAAGAACAGTTGGTTTTGCAAACTTGCTGGCCTCCGGGTACGGCTTGGAAAAGACTGGTAGTCGTGGCTAAACCTATGTATTGACAGGGGGTTTGGCAATGGTATACTGATGACACTTCCAACGGGATTACAGGATGAACTTCAAATAAATTTAATTATGCCAACAGACGATGTCGTGGTTCCGCCAGTGTCGGAAAACAATTCAGAACCTGCTATGGTCCGCCCTGGTGTGCGTTCGATGATGCGCCCGGGAGTGGTGCGGGTAATTGGTCAAATGGGGCCACGCCCACCCTTCCGTCCGACCAGAACATTTAACAATGCCCCCAAACCTATGATGGCCCAACCCCCTAAGAACTTTGATGGCTATGTGGATGACCGGGTGATTCCGGATGCCAATTTGCCCACTGAATATGTGGAGGGCTTTTTGGATATTACACCGGATGGACATGGATATTTGCGTCCCAAAATGATTCCTTCCAGCAAAGATGTATATATTTCCAGTTCACAAGTGCGAAGATTTAATTTACGCCCTGGAGATATGGTGGGTGGACAGGCCAGAGAACCTAAAGAAAATGAAAGATTTTGGGGACTTTTGAAAGTGGAAAAAGTAAATGATAAGCCAGCTGAAGAAGCCGCTAATAGACCAAATTTTGATGACATGACGGCGGTATTTCCGGACGAACAATTAAGACTAGAAACCGACGCAGATATTATGTCCACCAGAATTATCGATTTGGTCGCCCCAATTGGTAAGGGCCAACGGGGACTGATAGTGGCCCAACCAAAAGCCGGAAAAACCTGGTTGATGCGGGATATTGCTCAGGCCCTGACTAAAAATTATCCGGATATGCATTTGATGGCGGTTTTGATTGGAGAAAGACCGGAAGAAGTTACGGAAATTACCAGATCTCTAAAAGGCGAAGTAGCCGCTTCACATTTTGATGAACCGCCATTGGAACAAGTCAGAATTGCGGAGTTGGCGCTGCAACGGGCTAAAAGGCTTGTAGAAATGGGTAAGGATGTGTTTATACTGCTGGACTCGATTACCAGGCTAGCTCGGGCTTACAACATGGTCACGTCGGGTGGGGGACGGATGATGTCTGGAGGGTTTTCGGCCGAAGCCATCTATCCGGCCAAAAAAGCTTTTGGAGCGGCCCGCAAATTTGAAGAAGGCGGATCACTAACTATTATCGGAACTTGTTTGGTGGATACCGGATCACGGATGGATGATTTGGTGTATGAGGAATTTAAGGGTACCGGAAATATGGAGTTGCATTTAGATCGGCATTTGGCCGATAGAAGGGTTTTCCCGGCCTTTGATATTCTCAAATCCGGAACCCGGGGTGAAGAAAAATTATTGGGAGACAGACACGAAAAAGTAATTCAACTGCGCAGAATGCTGGATCTCTTGGATCAAGATGAGAGAACTGAGCTTCTGATTTCTAAACTCAAAAAGACCAAAGATAACGACGAGTTCTTAAAAAATCTGACAAAGTCTTCATGAATTTAATAACCAATTAGTGAGAATTTTGCAATAATTTACATCATTAGTACGATCGTGGTAAAGTTGTAAATAATGACGAGGAAAACGAGAGCTTCGATAAAAGCGGTTTTGACGGTTCTGGATAAATGTACGGATTGGATGCTGTTACCGTCGAAATCTGAAACCTTGAGACGTTTGCGGAGACTGGCCGATAATCCACCCGATTTTGCCCAGGAGTTTGACAAATTTTACCGGGGAAGTGTGCAAGAGGGAATTAATAGATTGCAACGCAAGGGAAAAGTAGAAGTTAGAGAAACAGGTGGAGGAACCGAGGTTAGAATATCCGATAAAGGGAGAACAGAGGTTTTGAAATATAAATTGGAAGAAATGATAATAAATATACCCCAAAAATGGGATGGGAAGTGGCGGGTGGTAGTATTTGATGTGCAGGAAATTGAGAGAAGCAAACGGGACATGTTCCGTGATTATTTGGTAAAAATCGGATTTAAGCCGTTACAAAGGAGTGTGTTCGTATGTCCATATCCTTGTGGAAAAGAAATAGCTTTTTTGCGGGAAGTAGTTGGGGTTCCCCATGGTGTAAAGTTTATGGTTGTGGAAAAAATGGACAACGACGAAGACTTGCAAATGTTATTTGAGGTTGGGTGATTATTTTAATTTTAGTACGATCGTACTTTTGGTGAAATTTTTTGAAAATACACACTGGGGGAATAGTTTGCCACAAAAAATCCCGCGTTGGCGGGATGTTTTGAGGTCCTGCGGGGCTAACTTGCTTAACCCTGCTGTCAACCGCATTTAATTACGATTGGTATTTTAAAGTATAGTATGGGGATTGCTTCAAGTCAATGAGAAAATATATAATTTGCCACATGGATATTCTTGATATGGTTCGTAAAAATATTTTGCGCAAAATTGAGATAATGAAAAAATCTCTTAAAGAAGCGAAAATTGCTCAACTCAATGCTCCCTCGGCCATGGAATCTCACTCCGATACTACCAAGTCGGAAATGGAAAAATTAGTGACAGCTTTGGAAATCGATATCAGCAGACAAAAAAATTATTTATCTTTAGTTCCAAATAATTTAACGCCAAGTAATCAAAAAATCGAATTATGGAAAAATGTAAGAGTAAATAATAAAGGAATTCTTATGAATATAATTATTGTTCCAGATGGAATGGGAGGAGACACAATCGATGGTATACGCTTGGTGTCGGAAACGACACCACTGGTGTTGCAAATTAAAAAGGGTGAAATTGAGGTATTGGAAGTGAGATAACGCTATAATTGAAATATGCAAAAGGTGATTGGTGGGCAACTAGTAAATTATGAAGTTGTTGGAGAGCGAAATAAAAAAGATTTATTAATTTTGCATGGGTGGGGAGGATCGCTTCAGGAATGGCAGGAGATTGCAGGACATTTGTCGCAAAAATACCGGGTCTGGAGTCTGGATTTCCCAGGATTTGGTAGTAGTCCTAAACCATCTTTTGATTGGAGTATTTATGATTATGCAAAATTCGTAGAGGATTTTATTAATTCAGAAAAGTTAAAAGATATTATTGTATTAGGTCACTCGTTTGGCGGCCGTGTTGCCGTTTTATTGAAAGCAGAAAAATTAGTTTTGGTTGATGCTGCTGGTTTGGAAATAAAAACTCTGAAGGCAACAATTGGTGGACTGATTTTCGATAAAATGAGTTTTATGAAAAAATATGTCCCGACAAACTTAAAAAATCTTTTTGGATCAGCGGATTACAGATCAGCAGGATCTATGAGAAAAATATTTGTAAAAGTAGTAAATCAAGATTTGTCAAAAGAACTATCAGAAATTAAGTGTCCGACACTAATTATTTGGGGAGAGAAAGATTTGGTATTACCGATTTCTCAGGCCAAGGCAATCAAGAATATAGTTAAGGGTTCAATTTTAAGAGTAGTCTGGGGAGCAGACCACTGGCCCCATTTGTCAAGGTCTCGTGAGTTTTTGGAAGTATTGGACGAATATATAATATGACAACACATTTACATATTTTACAGCTGGAAGAATATGATCCCATAAGATTTTTAAAATGGTGGATTGCAAACCCATTAGTATTCAAACTTCAAGGTAAAAAACCATTGGTTTGGACCCCAAAAGCCAAATTAATTTATGCATTAAGTGGAGGTTTTTGGCCACTGATGTTTCTGGCGCTATTAATTTTGAAGCCTTACGAAATAATCAATAGAAAAATCTTAAAAGATAAATTGCGAAACAAGATTGTTAAATTAAAACAAGGAGGTTTGAAAGTAATTGCCATATCCGGAAGCTATGGTAAGACCTCGGTCAAGGAATATTTGTATCAAATATTAAAGACAAAATACAAAGTTTTAAGAACTCCCGGAAATTACAACACTTTATTTGGAATTGCTAAAGTTGTGGATTTGGAACTAGACGAAACTTTTGATTATTTCATTTGTGAAATGGGGGCTTATAAACGGGGAGAAATTTCGGAATTATGTGATATGGTGAAACCCGACTATGGAATTTTGACGGGGATTAACGAGCAGCATTTGGAGAGATTTGGAAATATTGAAAACACAATTAAGGCGAAGTTTGAATTGGTAGAATTTGTGAAAGATCACAGTAATTTAGTTTTGAATTTTGGAAATGAGTTGGTGAAAAGTCATGCCCCTGAGGGTGTAGTTATTTATGGACAGGGAAAATATAAACATCCACAGGATCAAAATATCGAGGGAGCGATTAAAATGGCCAAGATTTTGGGGGTTGTAAAAATAGTTAATGAAGTTGTAACACCGCTGCATAGATTGTCTGTGACTAGGCGGGATAAAATGACTATAATTGACGATGCGTATAGCAGTAATGTGGATGGGTTTAAAAAGGCTGTGGAGTATTTGAAAACATTTGAGGGATGGAGAGTGATAGTTACGCCGGGGATTACGGAGTTGGGGAAAGAGACGGGAAGAATTCATCAAGAATTGGGAAGATTACTAAAAGGTCTTGATCAGGTGATTTTGGTGGGAAACAATGAAAGGACGAGAGGATTAAAATTGGGGGTTGGAGAGAATGTTGAGTATGTAGATAAGGTAGGAGAAGCGATGGGGAAAGTGCAAAAAACCGAAGCTACGATACTGTTTGAAAATGATCTTCCAGATAATTATTAATTTTTGAGTTTACCCCCCTTTAAAGTGTTGCCCAAATTGGCCAGAATGTTGGAAGAAAAAGTATGCACAAGTTTGGAGTTGGCTGCATATTTTTCCAAAGCCAAGCGGATAAGCTCGTCTAAAAGTTGGGAAAACTTAAGTCCGGAGGCTTCCCAGAGGTAAAAAGCCAGACTTCCGGGGATAGTATTGATTTCGTTGATGTAAATAGTTTTTTCATCAGGCGATACCAGGAAGTCAACGCGGGCCATACCAGAGCCATCAATCGCTTCGAAAGCGATTTTGGCATATTCAGCAACTTTTGCGGCAGTTGCAGGTTTAATTGGTGCAGGGATTAATCTTTTTGCTCCGGCCATACCTTTCCCGCCCGATTTATATTTGTCATCATAAGTAAGCACTTCTAAGGAAGGAACCGGTTTTTCGCAGACAGAAGTTTTTAATTCTCCACCAGTATTTCCTAGAACAGAAATATTTACCTCCGAAAAACCTTCGGCTGATTCCTCGATAATTACTTTGCGGTCATAACATTTAGCTACTTCGATTGCACTTATTAATTCCTTGGTATTTTTGGCTTTAGTTATACCTATACTGGAACCACCATTGGCGGGTTTGACAAAAAGTGGATATTTTAGACCAGTCCCGGTTTGATTAGATTTGACTTGTGGTAAACTGGCGGCGGAGAAAACCATTTTTTGTACAAATTTGTCCATGCCAACTGAAGAAGCCAGTACGCCGCAGCCGACGTAGGGAAGATCAGATATTTCCAGAAGCCCCTGAACAGAGCCGTCCTCGCCAAATGTGCCATGGAAGACGGGGAAAACAACGTCTATTTTTGGAAGAGGTAAGGCGCGAGAAAGAGCTGATGTTTGAGAAAAAGATGATTGGGGATTGATGAGAAGGCTGGGTAGTTTTGATTCAATCTGGTCTAAATCTTTGTATGTGTTTGGTTTGAGTAAAGAGGAATCTCCTTTTATCCAGCGGCCGGTTTTGGAGATATATATAGGAATGATTTCATATTTACTAAGATCCAGATTTTCCATTACTTGGAGGGCAGTGATAATAGATACCTCGTGTTCGGTGGAGCGGCTGCCATAAAGAACTGCGACCCGTAGTTTTGACATGGCTTTATTTTAACATTTCGATGCTAAAATGGCGGTATGGCAATCGGGATTTTTGATTCGGGGTTGGGGGGGCTCACTGTGGTTAAGGAAATTAAAAAGAGATTTCCCAAGGTGGGGATAAAATATTTGGGGGATACGGCCCGGGTGCCGTATGGAACCAGAAGTCGGGAAGTGGTTCAGCAATTTGCGGTGGAGGATGCAAAGTTTTTGGAAAGTTTGGGAGTATCGGAAATTATTATTGCCTGTAATACCGCCTCGGCTCTGGCTTTTGAACAAGTAAAGAATGCAGTATCTGTTCCAGTGTATGAAGTAATTTCTGCAGCAAAAAAGCAGGCTGAAACAATTGGTACCCGAATTGGGGTGATTGGAACCAGGGGGACAATAGGGAGTGGGGCTTATGGTCATGTGGGCATCGCTTGTCCACTTCTAGTACCGTTTATTGAAGAGGGGGAGCTGGATAGCCCGGCATTGAAAGTTATACTTCAAGATTATTTAAAATAATTTGATCAATTGGACACTCTAATTTTAGGTTGCACACATTATCCAATAATTCAGGGTTTAGTACAGCAGGTGTTAGGGGATAGAGTGACTTTGATAAATCCCGGGGAGGAGTTAGCTAAGATTTTAAATTTGTCCGACTCGGAAGGCAATGATGAATATTTTGTAACAGATTTAACACCCAGATATGCAGAGATAGCTAAGAGATTTTTGGGTAAAACTATCGAGCCAAAACTGGTAAAGTTAGGATAATATGATACCCACTTTTCAAAGGACTCATGCAAAAGATTTGCCTACTACGGAAGAAATTAAAGCTATGATGGCTACGGAGGCTCAAAGGAAACCTAGCACATCAAATCATTTTGCAGATTTCTCTATAGCTCGAGATTGGTTAAAATTACTGGGTTTAGATTGTAATTTGTTTACCAACACAAAGACCATAGACGAGATAAACGAAGAGGCGTCTAAAATAAAACCATTAGTGGTACAAGGAACATTGCAGGGCAAAGCGAATGCAATTTTGAGGAAAGTAGAAGAATATTTTGGAAAAGAAGATAAGTTAGAAAAAGCTGATGTAGCAATTATATTCGGGGGAGCGACATTGTTACGTGCTGAAAAAGGAGCAGAGATGTATTTGGCTGGATGGGTTGACAGGTTGTTGATGACGGGGAAAGGACCAAATTACAAAGGAGTTTTTGATAGACCAGAGGCTGAAGTGTATAAAGATAGGGCAGTTCAATTGGGTGTTCCTAAAGACAAGATAATTGAAGAAAAGGCATCGATAAATATTGCCAGTAATGTACGAGCTAGTCTAAATTTATTGGACGAATTAGGTATTAAGTATCATTCAATCATGCAAATTATTTCATGGTATCCTCAACGCAGAACATGGGTTACGATGAAAAAATATCTTGATCCCGAAGTGAAGATAATTAGAGTAAATTCAGATTTACCAAAAATTGGAGATAGACCAGCGATGTACGAAAAAGGAGAGTGGTATAAAACAGAAGAAGGAATAGAAATTATATTTAATGAATTTGTAAAGATGAGGCATCAAGAAGTTACGAATACTGGGTGAGTCCTTGACAAACGTCATTTTTGGATACATAATGTCAATTATGAACACAATAAGACTAACAGTGACAGCAGATTTAAAGAAGGAGATAGATTATTTGCGGATGATGGAATATCCGACTCTTACAGATGCGGAGATCGTGAAAGTGACTGTGGGAGCTCAGGCTGTGAAATCGCGCAGGGCAAAATACGATGATAGTGATCCCTCGATGAAAGCAATGAAGGCTAACACTGCTAGAGTATGGGGATTAGATGAAGAAGATGAAGAAGAGCTTTTTTGGGACGAGAGTAAATTAAAACCGGTTAAATTTTAAAAAATGTACAAAATTTTTCTAGTGGATTTTCCATTTACAGAAAATACAAGTCAAAAGAGCAGACCGGTGTTACAACTTAGCCTACCACAGGGCAGATATAAAATAATAATAGCCGCCTATATCACTTCAAGAGAGGTTCTACCACTAGACGGAGATGTTATTTTGGATAAACTGAAAGGAACAGGACTTACTAAAAAATCGACAATCAGGCTTTTTAAATTAGCCAATTTTGAATCCTCAAGTTTGAGAGGTGAAATTGGAGTTTTGCCTAAAGATAAGGTATCAGAAGTGAGAAAAAAACTTAAAAAAATATTACAATTTTGAGATGGATTTTAAAAATAAAAAAATTGCCATTTTGGGGTGGGGAGTGGATACCCAGGATGTGGAACCGTGGTTAAAAAGCCAGGAAGCAGACGTCACAGTGTTGGATGAAAAAGATAAACCCTTCGGCGATCTGACTAAATATGACATATTGGTCAGAAGCCCTGGTGTATATAGATACCGATCAGATATTGTAAAAGCCGAAAATGCCGGCACGACGGTAACTTCCAAAACAAAAATATTTTTTGATCTGTGTCCGTGTCCGATTATTGGAGTAACGGGAACTAAAGGCAAGGGGACGACGTCGACATTGATATATGAGATTTTACAAAGATGCCTGCCTGCCGGCAGGCAGGTGTATCTGGGCGGAAATATCGGTAAGGGAGTGTTTGAATTTTTACCAAGTCTTGCTAAAGACAGTTTGGTGGTCATGGAGCTGTCCAGTTTTCAACTCATTGATTTACACAAAAGTCCACATATTGCAGTAGTGTTGATGACGACATCTGAGCATATGGATTGGCACGCCGATCCCGATGAATATATCGGGGCAAAAACTCAAATTACCAAGTTCCAAAACTCAAAAGACTTTGTGGTTTATAATAAAGATTATCCAAATAGCGTGAAGATTGGTAAACAAGGAAAGGCTAAGAAAATTTCGGTGAGTGGAAAAGATTGGAAAGGACAGATGCGATTACGAGGAGAGCATAATCGGGAGAATATTGCTGCAGCCGTTGCGGTAGCTAAAATATTCGGTATTCGGTATTCGGTATTCGGTAAAGTGATTAAGGAGTTCAGGGGATTGGAACACCGGTTGGAAGAGGTGGCAACAATAAATGGGGTGATGTATTTTGATGATTCGTTTTCCACCACGCCGGAAACGACGATTGCGGCGGTAAAATCTTTTTCCGAAACCTTAATTTTAATTGTGGGAGGGTCTGAAAAGGGAAGTGATTTTACAAATTTGGGAAAAGTAATTTCGGAGGCTAAAAACCTTAAGGCAGTAATTTTAATTGGGCTAATGGCGGAAAGAATTGAGAAGGCAATCTTAAATAAAAACTTGAGAATCGTAAGAAACTTAAGTAACATGCCGGATATTGTAAAAAAAGTGAGTGAGTTGGCAAAATCAGGCGATGTAGTGCTACTTTCTCCAGCAGCTGCTAGTTTTGATATGTTTAAAAATTACAAAGAACGGGGAAATCGGTTTAAAGAAGAAGTGAAAAAGTTGGTATGAAACAACCAGGACTGGTTTGTGCGGTTTCAAATGTTTCAGATGGCAACATGGCTTTGAAGTGGGGAGAGGAAAAAGAAGTGTGGAAAAATAGAGAAAAGTTTTTAGATAAAAACGGCATTTCTATTAAAGATTGTGTGTTTACATCTTTGGTTCACGGAACAGAAATAAAAATGGTGGATAGCAACGATAAAGGAAAAACATTAGAAGCAGATGGATTTATCACATTGGATAAGGGGGTGGCAATATGGGTTACAACAGGAGATTGTTTGCCAGTAGTATTTTTAGATTCTCAAAAGAAAATTTTGGGAATTGCTCATTTGGGATGGAGAGGGGTGGATAAAGGATTAGCCGGCGAAATGGTAAAAAGACTAATCAAATTAGGAGTAGATCCAAGTAAAGTTAAGGTATGGATTGGACCGGGAGTACGAAAGGAAACTTATTTAAAATATGGTGTAGGAATACCAAACTTTTGGAAAGAAATTCCTGATGAAAATAAACAAAATTGGGAGAAGTTTTCTGAAATAATTGGTGATGAATTATCATTAGACCTAGTAGATTTTGTAAAACACCAAATTTGTAAATTGGACGTAGTAGAGGGCAATATTGAAGTAAGTGAAATCGACACTGTTACTGATAAAAATTATTTTTCGCAGTTTAGAAGTAATAAATTGCATGAACCTCAGGGGCGATTTGCGACAGCAGTAATGATGCAATAGTTTACCGCTTGTAAAAATTATACATATTTAGACGGTCGTCACAACATGTATAATCTATAAGTTTTCTAAAATTTGGCGGGAGAGTTTGTAGGAATTGCCGGAGCCCATGACTAAAATAATATCGCCAGATTGGGATTCGGAAATCAGAGTTTTGACGACATCTGTAAATTCCGGAATGTAACGGGCCTGCCTGCCGGCAGGCAGGAGTGGGGAAAGATAATTGGCTATATCAGCGCCGGAAAAATCTCCCGGATCTTTTTCGCGGCCGGCAAATATTTTGGTAATGATTACCGCATCGGCTTTTTCCAGAGACTTTGGAATTTCAGACATCACAGCCCGTAAACGGGAGAAAGTATGCGGCTCTATCACGCACCAAATATGTCTATTTGGATATTTTTCTCTCACAGCCATAATGTTGGCCGCAAAAGCTGTAGGATGGTTGGCATAATCATCAATTACGGTAATTTTGTTTTTGGTTCCCAGTTCTTCGAGTCGTCTGCCAATACCACCAAAGTTAGTTAGTTCTAGGTTTGTTAGTTCATGGTCAATTTCCAAAACCTGTGCAAGCTTAATTACTCCCAGGGCGTTGGATTTATTGTGATTTCCGGGAACATTCAGAATTAAATCTGAGGGAAATTTAGCCAGCGAAAATGATATCAATTGAATATTTAATTCAAACTTGCTGATTTTTAACAGTAGCTCCTGAACACCGGACGAATCTGAATTGTAAATTAAAATTCCACCCGGTTTAATATTTTTGACAAAATCTACGAAAGCCTGAAGAACGTTATCAAATGTCTTGAAATATTCTGGATGGTCCATTTCAATGTTATTGATAATGGCAATATCGGAATGATAGTGTAAAAAATTATGATAATACTCATCGGCTTCACTAATAAAATACTTACTCTGACCCACTCTGACATTGGAGTGCCATGTGGGGACGGTGGCTCCAACTTCTACTGTAGGATCCAGTCCCGCTTTTTCCAAAAGTTGCCCTACCATAGCCGTAGTTGTGGATTTACCATGGGTACCGGCGATACATATTACGAATTTGTCTTTGTGCAAATATTTGCCCATAAATTCCTGCCAAGTCATGATAATGTTTTTCTGTTTGGCAGTTTGCAATTCCGAGTTTTGAGCAGATTGAAAAAATACAGCAGGGGTGACTGCAAGAATGTCTACATCGTTCAAATGGCTTGCGTCGTGGTTTTGATAAATTTTTACTTTGCTACTTTGAGTTTTAAGTTTGGCCAAATATGGGGTGTCAGTTTGGACATCGCAGCCCGAAACTTTATATCCCTGGGCAATAGTAATTTGCGCCACCCCCGACACTCCCGACCCACCAATACCCATGAAATGCACGTGCATGATAAGATTATAACCGAGTATGCAACTTTACTTGGGAGTATTGATTTTTTCTTTTGCAGTGACTTCAATGGGCATGGTGCCATTTATCGGTTTGTTGTACCGGCTGAAATTTACGAGACAAAAAGAGACCAATGAATTACGTCTCAATAAAACTCCGGAATTTGAAGCTATCCGGGCCAAACACGCTCTCAAGGCAGGCACTCCCACAGGCTTGGGAATATGGCTTTTAATTGCCATTACCGCTTCATTTTTGCTGTTGATTCCCATTTTGGAATTATTCAGACCAACTGCCCGGTTGATTTCAGGTTACCCATTTTGGAAAGAAGTAGGGGTACTGGGATTTACTTTTATCAGTTTTGCTGCCCTGGGTTTATACGACGATGTTTTGAAGATTTTTGGATTTGCCAAAACAGGTTTTTTTGGACTTAGGCGAAAACATAAATTTATTATTCAGTGGATTTTAGCTCTATGCTCTGCCTTTTTTATGTGGTGGGGATTGGGAATAAATATCATTCATTTGCCAATATTTGGAATAGTGCATTTGGGATTTGGATATGTATTTATGGCCGCATTTTTGATTGTCATGTTTGCCAATGCTTTTGATATTACATCTGGACTGGATGGATTAGGAGAGGGGTTATTGGTTATTTGCCTACTGGCCTTTTGGGTGATTGCAGCTTCAGTGTTAGATAGAGTACTAATTTTGTTCATAGCAGTTTGGATAGGCGCTGTCGTAGCCGGAATATATTTTACAATATATCCTGCCAGAGCCTTTTTGGGCAATGCCTCGGGAATGGCATTTGGATCGACACTGGCTATGGTTGGCCTTTTGTCTGGCAAGTTTGTTCCACTATTAATAGTGGGGGGAGTATTTTTAATAGATGGTGGTAGTAGTATGTTGCAGATTCTTTCTAAATCTATTTTAAAAAGAAGAATCTTTCCAATTGCTCCTATTCATCACTATTTTGAAATTGTGGGGTGGGAAGAACCAAAAATTGTAGCCAGGGCATGGCTTTCTGGTATAGTACTGGCTATATTTGGAGTGTGGTTGGCGCTGTTATGATGCAGTCTTTAAAAAATATTTATCATTTTCTTACTGCTTGGTTTTTTGTGATTTGGTATGGAATTCCTTCAAGAAATATAAAAATAATTGGAGTAACAGGAACAGACGGAAAAACGACCACTTGTCATCTAATTTATGAAATATTGAAAAAGGCGGGAATCAAAGTGGCCTTGATTTCTACTGTGGCTGCTTATTTAGGTGAGGAAGAATTAGATACGGGATTTCATGTCACCAGTCCAGATGCCAGAATTCTTCAGCCATTACTTTTGAGGATTAAAAAGGAGGGATTTACACATTTAGTTTTGGAAGTAACATCACATGGATTAGATCAAAATAGATTTGCGGGAATGAAATTTTATACAGCCATAATAACCAACATTACTCATGAACATTTGGATTATCACAAAACTTTTGAGAAATATAAAGCTACTAAAATGAAACTTCTTAAAATGGCTCGTTATCCGATTTATGAATATACAAAGACAAAAATAAAAATTGAAAATCCCGCCCTAGCGGGAGAACATAATAAATATAATATTGGGGCGGCGGAGGCGGTGGCGAAGATATTCGGTATTCAGTATTCGGTAATCGGTGAAGTGGTTAAGGAATTTTCCGGAGTACCAGGGAGAATGGAGGAGATAAAATGGCCAAAATCCTGCCTGCCGGCAGGCAGGTTTCGGGCGATTGTGGATTTTGCGCATACACCTAACGCACTTCTCCAAGTGCTCAAAGAATTAAAAAATCAAAAACCCAAAAACTCGAAATTAATTTTGATATTTGGTTGCGCTGGTTTACGGGATCACAGTAAAAGACCGATGATGGGGGAAATTGCTATGCGATTGGCAGATAAAGTTATTATTACGGCGGAAGATCCGAGGACTGAATCACTTGATGATATATATCGACAAATCACCTCACCCCCGCCCTCTCCTGAATCGAATTCCTCGCGCTTTGCGAGCAAGAGAGGGGGATCCACGGCTGTGGAAGGAGAGGTGTTTAGAATCGATGATCGTACCAAAGCGATTCAAATGGCAGTCGATATGGCTGAACCGGGTGATATTGTAGTGGCAACGGGTAAAGGACATGAGAGGTCGATGTGTTTTGGGAAAAAAGAGTACCCGTGGTCGGACCGGGAAGCGTTTGAAAAAGCAATTAAACAATAAGCACTTCGTATTCAAGGTCTATATCGAAATTTTTCTTAATGTCCGCACGCATTTTTTCCGAATAATCAAAAATTTCTGCTCCGCTAGCACCTCCAAGGTTAATAATAACCAAAGCCGATTTGTCATGGGTTGAAACACTGCCTATTTTTTTGCCTTTCCAACCTAACTCATCCAAAAGTTTTCCTGCTGGAACCTTTATTAAGTCAGGATTTTCAGTTGGATAGGTTTGTAAATCCTTTATTTGAGCATTGAGCATTGAGCATTGAGCATTAGTTATTATTGGATTTTTAAAAAAACTGCCAGCGGTTGGAATTTTGGTCCAATCGGGAAGTTTTTCGGTTCTAATTTTGATCGTTTCTTCATAAGCTGCTTTGGGAGTAGAGTTTTTTGATAATCCAAACTGTACCGCAGTCACCAAATATTCTTTATGATGCTTGAAAAAGCTTTCCCGGTAAGCGAACTGGCAAGCTGAATTATTAAAAATCTCGGCTTGTGAGGTATTGGGTATTGAGCATTGAACATTGAGTATTGAAGTTTTTACTTCTTGTCTATATGCACCAATATTTCCAACAGCTGCGGCGCCAACAGTTCCGGGAATGAGAGCTAGATTTTCAACACCCGACCAATTGTTTTCGACAGCCCAGGTAACAAAATCGTGCCAGTTTTCTCCAGCGGCGATTTCAACCATGACTTCTTCATCATTTTCAGAAATTATTTTTTTACCTTTGAGATCGATCTTGACGATTGTTCCCGGAAAATCTTTGGTAAACAGCACATTGGCTCCAAGCCCTAAAAACATATACGGTTCATCTACTCTAAGTTTCTTAAGATCCTTAGGAGACTTGAGTAATATTAGGTCTTTAGCTTTGGCGGGAACTTGGAGAGTATTTAGATGAGTAAGATCAATCATGCGATTTGGGTTCTGGAAATTTTAGCACCAAGTGCGCATAGCCGTTCTACGGGGTTTTCGTAACCGCGTTCGATTATCTCTACATGGTCTATGGTAGATTGTCCAGTTGCGCATAGGGAGGCGATCAAAATTGACATGCCGGCCCGGATATCGGGAGATGAAGTATGACGGGCCTGAAGTTTAGTGGGACCGGAGATAATTACCCGGTGGGGATCACAAAGAGTAATATTGGCGCCCATGGATACAAGTTTATCGGTAAAAAACATTCTGGTTTCATACATCCAGTCGTGCATTAAAACAGAACCTTGGGCTTGAGTAGCCAGAACAATAAGGGGACTCATAAGATCGGTGGGAAAACCCGGCCAGGGTCGGGTTTGAAATTTTTGGCGAATTCCCAATTTTTCAGGGTCTACCGAAAGACTTGATGGATGAATTTGCAATGTGTCTGGTTTCGGCCAAGAATATTTGACTCCAAATCTGGATAAAAACAATAGTATCATCTGCATCTCGTCTGGAAGGACTGGAGAAAGGGTTATTGATCCATTGGTTGCAGCTGCGGCAATGGCAAAAGTTCCGGCATCAATGTAATCTGGACCTACTGAAAATTCAACTGGTTTGGGACTAACGGTACCGGTGACGATTACGGTATTAGATCCTACGCCGGAAATTTGTGCTCCCATTTGAATCAAGAAATTTTCCAAATCTATCACATGCGGTTCGCAAGCGGCATTTTGAATAGTGGTAGTAACGCCTTGGCAGGCGGCAAACATCAGAACGTTTTCAGTGGCAGTAACAGATGTTTCATCCAAAAAGACCGATATTTTGTCGGAGGGTAAAGGGGGACATTTGCCTAAAATGAAATCTGCTGTAATCTCAAAATTTATTCCAAAAGAACTTAAAGCATCCAAATGCGTATTAAAAGCTCGTTTTCCTATTGTGTCTCCTCCGGGCAAACCTAATTTTACTTGACCGAACCGGACCAATAGGGGAGCCAATAGTACTAAAGAAGCTCTGAGTTTGGTAGCCATTTCTGGAGAAACTGTAGAAGATTGAACATTGGTGGTGTTGATAGATAAAGCGGAAGTACCAAGTCCTGTGACTGTGGCTCCCAGCGAAGTTAGAATTTCAGCCATGACTGAGACGTCGTTGATGTTGGGTACGTTTCTGATAGTGCACGTTCCTTTGGTCAAAATTGTGGCTGCCATGAGCTTGAGAACGGAATTTTTATTGCCGGATATAGATACGTGTCCCGAGAGTGGATTTCCTCCAGTAACTAAGTATTGAGCCATGCCCGTATATTATATATCTTTGCAGCAAGTGTTTTCATACTGTATATTAGGGGGGCATGCGACAGCTGAAATTATTAGGCAGGGATTTAAAAAGCTTTGGTAGTTTGTGGTACAGTTTCGTGAAGGCTAGGGGCTATCGGGGGTTTAACCACTTTGAAACGGGCAAGAACGCTGTAGCCAAACTGCTGTATCGGCAAAGAGGCCGCATGGTTAGGCCGTTTGTGCATGTAGGAATGGGAGGACTAATTGCTATGGCCGTAACTTTGGCTCCGGTTTTGGCAAATTCTACACCTTGGGTGGCCAGTGACCCCTGGAAAGAAAATACGCCCAGTAGTCAGATAATTGAGACAGTGAGCAATGAGACTTCTACTCAAGTTCCCAATGACCGGGTACGGGATAAAGTAGTGGAGTATGTAATTAAACCGGGCGATACAGTTTCGGGAATTGCCACAAAGTTTGGTATTGACTCCGATACTATCCGATGGGAAAACAATTTGACTTCGGTAGATGATATTAGTCCAAAAGAAAAACTACGCATTTTGCCAGTATCAGGAGTATCGCACAAGGTAGGACGTGGAGAAACAGTGTACTCAGTTGCAAAGAAATATCAAGCTAATGCGCAGTCAATTGTCGACTTTCCCTTTAATACTTTTGCCGACGATGAGACATTTGCCCTATCTGTTGGACAAAGCCTGATCGTACCTGACGGAAAAAAGCCAAATGAAATTCCCTGGTCTCCAACTTTGTATGTGGTCCAAGTTACTCCCAATGCAGGATCGGTTTCAGCTACGGGTCAGTTTGTGTGGCCGATGGGAGGAAGTATTACTCAGAGATACACTTGGTTTCATGGTGGAATAGATATAGCCACGGCCATTGGAACGCCCATTGTTGCGGCCGACGCAGGCCGGGTGATAGTGGCTGGCTGGCCGGACAATACCGGATATGGAAATAGGGTGATGATCGACCACGGTAATGGCTACATTACTTTATATGGACACATGTCCAAGATTAGTGTTTCATCCGGACAGACGGTTAAAAGGGGCGATCAAATCGGCTTGGAAGGTTCAACTGGACGTTCCACTGGACCACATTTACATTTCGAAATCCGCCGTGGCAGTACTCCCACCAACCCCATGGAATATCTAAAGTAGCGTATAGGCGTTAGGGTTTAGGGTTTAGGAAAGACTCCGAGTCATGGCGTTTAACATTTTAAGTATTTCTGTTAATAAACTTCTCAAATCTGTTGTTTCTATCAAACTGCACAAACCAACTTCCACACTGATAATCAAGTGCGTTTCCAATTCTAATGCCGAACCATATGCAATACTCAAGAATTGTTGATAGTCTTTTTGGGTTTTTCGACCATAACCTTCAGCAATATTAGCAGGAATTGATACCACGGCTCTTCTAATTTGACTAGTTAGTCCATATGCTTCGTTCGAAGGAAACTTTTTTGTAAGCAAATATACTCCTTTAGCCAGTTGTACTGATTTTTGCCAAACTATCAATTCTTGGTAAGACTTGGCATACATAACTACTACTATACCCTAAACCCTGACGTCTAAACCCTAGTATGCTATAATGACTGCATCTATTGAGCCTAGCCCTCCTTATCGGAGATCTATGAATACTCAAGGAATCTCGAAGGAGGTGAATTTATAAATGCAAGATCAAAACTTAACCTGTAAGGATTGTGGAAATCCATTCGTGTGGACTGCTGGAGAACAACAGTTTTATCAAGATAAAGGATTCACTAATCCTCCTTCCCGTTGTCCAAATTGCCGCCAAAATAAAAAGGCTTCAATGAGTGGCAATGGTGGGAACCGCCAAGACTATCCTATTACTTGTAGCAATTGTGGAAAGCAAGATACTGTTCCTTTTGAACCAAAAGGAGATAAACCAGTATTATGCCGAGACTGCTTCAAGAAGAATAGAAAGTAAACCAAAAGCGGATTCTAAAAAAAAGGCGTAACTTGATTGCTCAAGCCGCCTTTTTTAGTCCTATAGTTGACGATTTCAAGAGGGAGTGATAGGATTTGCAGATGGGTATTGAATATGTAACTTACAGGAAAGATGTGGATTCCTCTGAGATGTTGGGGACCCTCATGTTAGGGTTGGTTGGAGTTTACAAGAAGTTTGGAGAGTGGGTTGAATCTGGGGGTGGGGAAAATACTCCTGAGGAGTGTGAAGAAAGATTAAGGGAGATGGCTGTTTTGGTGGTTGCTTTGGAAAAGGGACGAGTGGTTGGTGCTGCTGCTGCGGAGAGTTGGAAAGGGAGAATTTGGGATTTATCGTGGGCATTTGTGGAGAAAAATAAGAGAGAACGTGGAGTTTGGACAAGGTTAGCAGAAATTAGGATCGAGGAGGCGAGGAATGCTGGTGCGAGAGTAATAAGATTTTTTCCGTCCTATAGATCTGAATTTCTGGCGGAAAGTATGAAAAAGATGGGGTTTCAGGAAGACAATGACGGAGATGGGATGTATCTTCTTTGTGGACCCTGCGGGATTTGAACCCGCCACCTCACGCATGCCATGCGTGCGCTCTAGCCAAATGAGCTAAGGGCCCTTAGAAACACGATTATAAACGAGCTGGGCGAGTGATTCCAGTTCAAGTTGTGTCTTAGTATTGAGGTAATCTACCTTGAGTACTCCTCTATAACCTTTTTTCAAGGTTGGCTTTCCTATAGTTCTAGGATCTATTCTCGTTTTATAAAATTGGTCAAAGGGGATTTTTGAAGCTTCTTGCCAATATCTTTCTAACTCAGACGTATCTTGGTCGGCCCTACATTGAACAGTGCATCTTATTTTTTTAGAGTCAAAATCTTCGAAGCATATTTTTAGAAATCTTAGAAAAAGAGTAATTATTCTATGGTCAGAATTGCCGAGGCAAAAAGACGATTTACCACCGGACTTGGAAGCCTCTCCCAGGCACAACATGGCTAGGGCAATCTTTGCCGTGTTTTTGTTATTAATTTTGTTAGCGATTGGTAAGTTTATTTGATATATTTTTTCTTCAAACTCTTCTTTTTTGGCTTGTCTTACTGCCAAAGATGTTGCTCTGGCTTTTCCTAGGTTTTCTACATTTAGTCTAGAGATTCTATTGATATAACTTAATGGGAGGAGAGTATCTTTACATATCCAGTGAAGGCTACTTTTAGCGAGTTTTGTGTGTAGGGTTTTATTAATCTCGCTGTATGTTTTTCCATCTGAGCGGAGTTTGCGAATTTTACTTACCAAATCTTTAGAGTATCGGTTCACAAATATACTGTACTCCTGTACTATCAATTTGTAAATGACTACTGTAGTTCGAATCGTTTATTCTACCGGTGAACTACGGGCCCGGATTTTAAAGAATTATAAACCATAAATCCAAAATTCTAAGGTCCAAATATTTTTATATTTTTAATTTGTGATTTATTTGGTTATTAGAATTTAGATTTTAGAATTTAGTTGGGTGTCCCGCTGAGCGGGACAAATACCACGCTGAGCGTGGTGGACCCAGCCAGAATCGGACTGGCGACTGATCGTTGCGAACGATCCGGTATACCACTTACCTATGGGCCCAACTGGAGTGATTTTAACTTAATTTGACGGCGGAGACTACATTTGACCAGTAAGGGAGAGGAGAAAGTTGGCAATATTAGTAATAAGTCGTTGAAAAAAATTCATCTTTTTAACAGGTTCTTCTGAAGGATATTCTGGTGGAGGAATAAAGGGTAAATCGGGAGTGGGAGTTGCGGTATTTATAATAGGTGTAGATGTAGGCTGGGGAGTTGGTGTACCCGCTCTAGCCGTAGGTAAGGGTCGGGGAGTGGAAGTGGGAGTGGGAGTAGAGATTGGGCAAACGCAAGAGGTAGAAGTCTTGCAAAAAGGGTTTCTACAAAAACCCTGGTAACAGAAAAGATTGGCTTGACAATTGGAGTTGGAACCACAAGTGCCGTTGCAGGAATTTGGTTGGCCAGGTTGGGCAGTTGGAGTGGATGTTGGTGTAGAAGTTGGAGTTGGTGTCGGAATAGGGGTAGGTGTGGGAGTTGGTGTTGGGGTAGGTGTGGGAGTCGGGTCTCCGGGATCTCCCCCAATAGTGTAGGATCCCCCATTGGGAATTGCCAAAATATCACTGGCATCGGATGCTGAATTGGCTGTGGTAGACGAATTATTAAAGCTTAAGGTTAGTATTCCCGGTGAGCTACCTTCGATGTCGAAGGTGAACATAGTTTTATCACTGTTGGAAGTGGTATAAGGAATGGGATTTGTAATAGGAATGACACAAGAAATGGCAATAGTGTATTTTTTGGCCGAGGAATCGTGTTGAACGGAATTAAATAAACAAGTCAAAGCCGATTCTTCATTGACAACTTCGGTGACATTAATAAGAGCCGGGGGAGCGGCGGTGGTGTAACTGAGGTAGGCAATCACCTGATATGCCGATATTCCCGTGTTGCCGGTGTTTAATTGTCCGGAAATGGTGACAGTATCTCCGACTTTAATAGTGGAAGTGCTGGTGACCATTTTGAAAGTGGCGGTTCCTGAAGAAGAGGCAGCTCTTACAGATCCAATCACGACTAATAAAGTTAGAGACGTTATGGAAATGAGAAAGGTTTTTTTAAACATATTTAGTCTCCTCCCACCAATGGATTGAAATTGAGTAACAGAAGGGAATAATCGGTGGTATCAACTTTATTGTCAAAGTTTAGATCGGATACGCTGTTTTGGATAAGAATAGGGTTGAATGTGAGTAACATTGTAGAATAGTCTGTCGCATCTACAAAGTTGTTCACAGCGATATCTCCTGTTAGTAGGGTGGGAGGAGATGTGGGCCAATTTAGAGTACCAGCGACAGAGACTGTGATGGCAGGAATCTTTTTGCGCAAATGAACCGGACCCTTAAGATACACATCATAAGTACCGCCATCGATATTGGGTATCGATCCGGAGAAGATATTTCCCGATGCAGTGAGAGCGACGTTGTTGAAATTTCCAGTTTGGGTGGTTCCTTGTTTAAGAGCGATGTTTACAACCTTGCCGCTAACCGCGGAACTCACTCCCTGAAATTTAATTTGGAAATTGAGGCTGCCTTTATTGGTCGTGGTGGCCGAAGCAACATTAGAAAGAGATGATTGGTTATTGTTTCCGTCTTTGGATTTGATCCCAAAATAGTAGGTGGTGGCGGGATTTAAGCCACTCACAACCAAGGATTGGGTGGTACCGGCATTGGCTGGTGCGGGCGGACTGGTGACAAGAGTAGCAGACGTCCAATTAGATGATGTAATTCCGGAAGTTGAATACCTGATTTCATAGCTACTGGCTTTGTTGATAGGCCCGGTATCGGAGGGGGAAGTCCAATTTAAAGTCAGAGAGTTTAGACTGGGGTTGGAGGTAGAGAGATTGGAGATAACTATAGGAGAGGTAGTATCACTTTGGATGGTAATATTGCCCCCGGTGGGAATGGCTAGAATATCGGTGGCATCGGCAGATGAATTGACTTTGGAATTGTCGGGGTCAATGGACAGAGTGAGAGTACCCGGAGTATTGGTTGGTAAACTTATGGTAAACATGGTTTTATCAGTACCATTCGTGGAGTAAGGGATTCCAAGCGGGGGAACGCCGCAAGCGATGATTATGGTGTATTTTTTAGCAATTGAGTCTAAGGAAATAGAATTGGTGGGGCAATTGCTTAGCTCAGGCTCATCAATAATAATCTTGTTTAGGCCGGTGACGATGCCAACAGGTGAAGTAGCAGAGGTGTAGCTTAAATAAGCAACTATTTGATAGGCTAGTATAGGGCTGGGTAGATTAAGAACTCCTGAGATTGATTGGGTGGTACCAGTCCAAAAGATGGGATTTTCTGGAGTCATTTTGAAGGTGGCGGTTCCTGTAGAAGAGGCGGCCTTTTTATCGAGGTTTTGATTTTTGGAAACTAAGTCTAGACCCACTAACAACCCGATCACCACTAAAGTTAGAGAGACTACTGAAATCAGGACAGTTTTTTTAGTCACAATCAATCGCCACCCACCAGGGGGTTGAAATTAAGTAACATGAGAGAGTAATCGGTAGTATCAACCTTATTATCAAAGTTTATATCTTCTGTAACGTTTTGTACAAGGGTAGGGTTGAAATTAAGTAACATGAGAGAGTAATCGGTAGTATCAACCTTGTTGTATCCATCGATATCTCCGGTTTTGAGCATTGTGGCAGAGAAGTCCAGATTGTTTGTGCCCGTTATTAAGGAAATTGAGGGGAACTTTTTGCGTAAGTGTACAGGACCCTTAATATAAATATCGTAGGTTCCGGGAGATAGGTTTGGAGAGAAATTGGCGGTATATTTTCCTGAAGAGTCAGATATGAAATTGACTGAATTATTATAAAGGCTGTTGTTTTGTTGTTTTATTTCAATAGACACGGATTTGTCGGGTCTTTGGGTAGTTACTCCTTGAAATTTGATTGAAGTTTGAAGAGTCATGGTACTTGGGTGGAAATGATCACTAATAAATTGCTGGTAAGCCCGGCCACTGTCGTTGGGGATGCCAGCCTCGTTAGTCAGAGCCGTTGGTCCACCGACTCCGTCACTATCATTGCTGTACCATACCGCGTAAGGCAAATTCAGATCAAACACCTTTTGCATAAAACTAGTCACTTGATTGACGCTGATGCTTTTTTGTGGACTAATTTCATTGTTAATTACTGGTAACCCTTGGGAGGTTGAACCCAAATAGGTTACTGCTTCGGGGAGGGTTTCTGCGTTTTCCTGATGCCAGTGGAAATTAACAAAATCTGCTCCGGCTATTTTATACCCCGCCAGAAGACCTTTGCCTTTTTGGATTTGAGCCAGCCATTGTGGTGAACCGACCGAGCCTGATACTGTGTCATAATCCTCAGGAGTTAAAGCTCTCCTAAGGTAATCATCTGCCTTGTTTGCATCTGGCTGATAACTATCCGATACCAAAACTACCACCAATTTACTGACTAAGCCGCCATTGGTACATTTGATATTTTTGGAGTGGGCGATCTCACAGCCTACAGTCAGCTCTTGCAGATACTCTTGAGCCGTACCGGTGTAAAAAGTATTAGAGTTTTCTTCATTTTCAATGACTAGAATCTCAGGCTGATATTTGTCTAACACTTGAGACAATATATCTCTGTAAGCATTCCAATCAGTAGGCGGCACAGTTGGAACACCTCTACCTCCATTAACTCGGATTGTCAATGCCAATTTAAATCCTTTATCTATGGCCGCCTGGCATTCAGAACATGATAATGGATCTTTGTCTAAAAAAACTGAAAGGGGCCGAAAGTATTTGGCGCCAAGATCGGTGGCGATTTGCATTTTGGTTGAATTATTATCCCCCCAAGTCATGATACCAAAGGGGTTCGAGGTGGTGGGGGGGGTGGGGGTAGGCGAAGATATTGTGATAACAATTTGGCCTGCGTCTCCTAGAATACTGGTGGGAACCGCGGAGCCATTTGTATCAATACCGGCTATCTCGGTGCCGGGCTCAATTGTTACTTGGGCAGTTCCGGAGGCGTCCGATTTAGCCTTGAGTGTTAAGGTGGCTAAAATTCCACCTCCCTGGACAGGGGTGGTACCGCTGCCTAAGACAATATGAACTGAATTACCGGAAATTACGGCGGGACTCAAGATGGTACTGAGGTAAGTTCCGGGTTGGATGGACATGATTTGCAGATTGGACGAAACGTTTATTTTTAGATCAACCGCAGTGACTTTGTAGGCGTGTGGATCGACACTGATGATGGAAGTAAATTCCTGGTTAGGGTTGACGCTAGCCGGAGCCGAAATTAGGAGATCGACCAAATTTGTGGAAGCTTTGGTGGCGGTTTGACGCTGGCGGACAATTTTCAAAGATACACCCAGGCCAGCCAGCAAAATTAAAACACTTAAAAAGGGGAGGAAAAGTTTTTTTAAATATGGATGATGATATATGTTTATCATTTTACTTTAATTGCTTTTCCCAAAATTGGCAACTAATTGGTTGTAGTCAAAAATGGTGTAGGGGTGGCCAAAGCTAGCAACGAGAGTATTGTAATCAAAAATATCGACTTTATTGTCACCGTCTAGATCGCCGGGGAAGGGAATGGGAGTGGGTGTTGGGGTAGGGGTGGGCGAACCTAAAGCATTGTTGGTAATGGTGACCATTCTTGTGCCAAGGGTTTTGAAACCGGCATAATCCCAATGAAGAGGGATACCTAAAGTCGCGCCGGTGGAATCAACGACGTAGACATTGGGTTCTGAAGCGGCAATTTGGGTTAAAGCGGCGGTATAGATGTCTCCCATCGATTGAAATTGAGTCATGATGATTATGGCGCCTGGTAACTCTGCTTTGATTTTATTGAGATGGGCAATTGTTAATGACTTAAACGTGCTGATTGGAGTTTCAAAAATATAATCATTAATGCCCAGGCTGTACCAGACTACCCATTGTTTGGGAGTGGGTAAGAGAGCTTTGGTGGCATCTGTGCGTTGTAAAAATTTGGTCCAATATGTTCCACCGACATTCCACTCACTGAGGGTTGACAATCCTTGGCCCGTTTTGACCAAATAGACTTGAGGATTATTTGCAAATGCATTGGCTTTGGTAGAGTTGGCCAGTTGGAGTTCCAATCCATGAGTATCACAACAAGGAAGATTGTAGTGGCCGATATTATTGTTGGTACCAATGTCCAGATTCTCAAATTTGAAAGTAGTGTTATTTAATATTTGGACTTGGGGAGCAGGCGCGAGATCTTCTGGAGTAGCGTCTGAATTTGGGGCTTGACCACCCGAATTACTTTCCCCTGTGAATACAAAGACGAAATTAGTAGCACTTGGAGGTGTGGGTGTTGGTGTGGGTGAGGGAGTAGGAGTAGGCGTTGGAGTAGGTGAGGGTGAGGTTATTTGGGGTCCGAATGGAGCCCAGTCAGAGCGGGGTTGATACCCATAGATCCATCTTTCGCTTTGTTCCAGCCGGTTGTCATCAGCTATACCTTGGAGAAGAAAATAGTTACTCAAAGCGTTGGCGGTGGATTGACAAGGACGATTTCCTCCGGTATTAGGATTGGGAAAATAATAGTCACCGTTTGCTAGGAAATTATAGCAATTGGAATCGGTAGTGACGACGCTTCCTGACTCTGTCCGAACTTGACTGGCGGGAGAAATATAATATTTAGTAGAGGGATTATCACCGACATAGTTGGAAATCAGACTAAAATTGGTGGGAGAATTAGCTGGATCATTACCAGGACAATCTGAACACCACCAATTATTGGTACCATTTTCCCGCACGGTCCAACCGATAGAACCGTTGTCAAAATATATTCCGGCAACCGCAGAGCCGTAGGCCGGAGGATAAATGTCGGTCATGGCGTTGTTGTACATAAAGGAATTGGCTTGATTTCCCAAAACATAAATCCCTCCACCGTCATTTAACTTTAAGTTGGTGTGATAGATTAAATTATACTGAATGGAAAAAGCGGCAAAAATACCGACTGAATCCCACATATTTGTGGCGGTGGAATAGATGGTATTATTGGTAATGTCATTGTGTTGGGGAGCCAAAGACACAGGATTCCAGTCTGCTTCCAGTACAAATTGGGGTCGGTAGCCAACCATTATGGAGTTGCCGCCAATATCCGTAAAAAGATTGCCGTTAATCTTTATATTATTACTGCCTTGACCCAGAGCCAGACCGTGAGACCCAAGATGCCAAAAGGTGTTTGTGTTAAATTCCAAGTTTGAACTAAATTCAGTCAGAATGGCAGGTGGGCTGAAATACGTGGTCGTATAGGGATCCATGCCGTATGATCCTGCCTGCAGGCCATCGTAGCCGCCAGTTGGCAAGGTCCATTTAGAGTGGACGAAGGTGAGATTATTAAACGCGAGGTTTTTGCTACTACTGATGATTAATAGCTGATCTAAGTATGGATAAATAAATTGTCCGGAGTTAGGATCTTCCGCCTCTGATTTGGGAAAATATTTGAGAGTTTTGCTTGATGTGGTGAGAGTCCATTCTCCCGGCTGATCGAGATATTTCGGATCGTTTTCTACAAAGAGTGGCCGTCCGGGCATTGGAGCTATACCTGCATATCCGGGATCAGGATTAACTGACCAAAGGCCCATGAGGGTGGCCGCGGTGAGAGTATTACTGTTTCCGGCAATAATTTTTTCTCTGTAGATCGAAAAACTACCCAAAGCTAAGAGTTCAGCATCGGGAGAGAGATTGGAAAAATTTGCTATTTCATTCACCGTAATTTGCCGGCCATTTACAGATTCAATAGTGAAGGACCGAGAAGCTCGGGGTAGCGGAGCGTTATTTAAATATAATTGACGGAAAGATACTCCATCACTTAGAGTATTTGTCCAAATATTTTCGGATTTAGTCCAGGCGGTGGTGATGATTTTTCCGCCGGAGATGACAGCTGTTTGGCCGGGAGTACTTTGGTAAGTGATAGAGTACTGGCCGGTGCCGGAGTCCCGGTTGTCAAATTGCAGAGGAGAACTTAAATAATAAGTACCGCCGTTGAGACAGACGACTATATTTCTGGATAGCCCTTCCGCGACCTCACCGCGGATGAGATTTTGAATGTTGAGAAGAGAGGCTACATCGGAAACGATATAGGTGCACTGCTCTTGAGCCCGGATAAGCACCGGGGACAACAACAAAACCAAGGTGAAGATAGTAAAATATTTAGTCACTGTAGTATCAAACCTGAGTATATCAAGGAACGGAGATCGTTGGTATAGACGGTGACGGATCTATAAGAGGAATGTTTTTGTTTAAACTACGGATTACTATAAAGGACAACACACATACTATAAATATACTCACTATTAATAGTATCCAGACGAGCACGTCTTGATGACGATGGTTTTTGGGGGCGGCAGTATATATTTCCTCAAAAACTGTCCGGGGTAGTATCGGGGGAATGGAAATTTGATCTGCGATTGACGTTTGAGTATCCATGTTTAGTAATTTTGGAAATGCTGCTGAATCAATAACATTGTTTTGCCAGTCTTTAAATTTTTTAATTGAAGACTGATATCTCTTTAAAGTCGCTGGAGACTTGTTGACTGTATTATTACCTGTTAAGTATAACTTTGTATCAGATAAGTAGTTCTTGATGGAGTTTGAACTAATTTGATGATCTGATAAATAATCGGCGTATTTTTTTAGAAGTTTTTCTGTTTCCGAAAGCTCCACTTTTGGAGAAATTGAAATATTAAACACTTGGTTTGAAAAATCCTGCGGAATAAAATTTGAAGTATAACTAAAAGATATAAACTTTCTAATGGTACTAAGTCTTCTGTTGACAGTGGGGACAGGAGAACTCTTTAGCAACCATTCTTTATAAGTGACAACATTTTCTTGATTAATAATATCACTTTGATTTGGACTATCTGATAACAAATTACTTTCTTTAAGAAATACAAAAAAATTAGTAATGTCGGATTTATAGTTTTTTTGTGTACTACCATTTAATCCGTGACTACTTAATTGATCTAAAAATGAATTTTGTAATATAATAGGTGTAATATTATTCATATGCGGCGATTACAACAGGTTCAGGTTATACTAATTACATAGATTATACCAATTACACAAGATTCCCTATTTGGGATTGTTTTGCAATATGTTTAGACTACGGTTAAAATATATCCATGGATAAATATGATCACCAGACAATTGAGAAGAAGTGGATAGAAGAATGGCAGAAAAAGGAATTATATCGGGCAATAGATAATGATAAACGACCTAAGTTTTATCTACTAGTGGAGTTTCCTTATCCCTCAGGAGCTGGCTTGCATGTGGGGCACGCACGGTCATGGTCGGCGATGGATGCTTATGCCCGTAAGAAAAGAATGGAAGGCTTTAATGTGTTGTATCCAATGGGATGGGATGCGTTTGGTTTGCCGGCAGAAAATTATGCGCTGAAAATGGAAGTACATCCTTCTCAAATTGTGCCTAACAATATTGCTACTTTCAAAAAACAATGTCAGAATTTGGGTTTGTCTTTTGACTGGAGCCGGGAGATAGATACCACGGATCCGAAATATTACAAGTGGACACAATGGATTTTTGTACAATTGTTTAAAAAAGGACTGGCATATCAGGCAGAGGTATTGGTAAACTGGTGTCCAAATTGTAAAACCAATCTAGCCGATGAAGAAGTGTTGTCAAACGGAACCCACGAACGGTGTGGCAAGCTTACAGAACGGCGGCCACAGAAGCAATGGCTATTAAAAATTACAGCCTATGCGGATAAGTTACTGAAGGGACTGGAGACGGTTGATTATTCTGAAGACGTGAAGAGACAGCAGATAAATTGGATAGGAAGAAAGGAATGGATTGATATTTCTTATCCAATTGAGGGGACGAAGGAAAAGATTGTGGTTTCAACTACGCGTCCAGATACTAACTTTGGAGCTACTTTTGTGGTTGTTGCACCGGAGCACCCAATTTTGAATGAAGTAAAGAATCGTAAACTGGAGGCTTACATAGAAAAAGCGAAAGACAAAAGCGATTTAGAACGAATTTCGGAGGGGAGAAAGAAAACAGGAGTATTTACGGGTTTGTATGCCATAAATGAGTTGAATGGACAGAAGTTGCCAATTTGGGTAGCGGATTTTGTGTTGGCAAATGTGGGAACGGGGGCGGTGGTAGGGGTGCCTGGTCACGATAAACGAGATTTTGAATTTGCCAAAGAGTTTGATTTACCAATAGTTAGGGTGGTAGTGGGCAAGAATGGAGATACGGAGCCGATTACCAAATTGGATCAGGTGCAGGAGGATGAGGGGACAATGATTAATTCGGATTTTTTGGATGGAATAGAAATTCAAACAGCAATTTCCAAAATGATGGATTACCTAGTGGAGAAAGGGATGGGAAAGAAAATAATTCGGTATAACTTACATGATTGGGTGTTTAGCCGGCAACACTACTGGGGTGAGCCAATTCCGATTGTGCATTGTCCTAAATGTGGGCCTGTGACAGTACCAGAAGATCAATTGCCGGTAGAACTACCGTATCTGGAAAAATATGAGCCATCTGGAACCGGTGAGTCTCCGCTTGCCAAGATTGAGGAATGGGTAAAGACCGTGTGCCCGAAGTGTGGAGGGGTGGCTCGGCGGGAGACAGATACTATGCCAAATTGGGCTGGTTCTAACTGGTATTTTATTCGATATTTCGATAATAAAAATGAACAGGAGTTAGCTTCGAAAGAAAAAATGAAATATTGGTTACCGGTAGATTTGTATCAGGGGGGAGCAGAGCACATCACTTTACATTTACTGTACTCGCGGTTTATTTATAGGTTTTTACATGAGGTCGGGGTGGTGCCAACGGCGGAGCCTTATATGAAGCGGCGGACACATGGAATTGTATTAGGTCCGGATGGACGGAAGATGAGCAAGTCTTTTGGTAATGTAATCAATCCGGACGAGATAGTACGTAAATATGGAGCCGATACCTTGCGGATGTATGAAATGTTTATGGGTCCTTTTGGTCAAATGGTAGCTTGGAACGATACTGGAGTAGAGGGGGTTTATCGGTTCTTAAAACGGGTATGGATATTAGCTCAAAGTGAGCTTGCAACAGAAAGCTCACCTGAGGCGAAGCGGCGGGTAGCTAGATTGGTGAATAAAATAGACACTGATATTGAGGCATTGAAATTCAATACGGCGGTGGCATCCGCGATGGAATATATAAATTGGTGGCAAGATCATAAAAGTGAGGTTGGAAAAGACACTGTGGAAAGTTTTATCTTGGGATTGGCTCCCATGGCTCCGTTTATGAGCGAAGAAATATGGAGTCTGTTGGGAAATACAGATTCGATTCATCAGAAAAAATGGCCTAGATATGAAGAAGTAGAAATTGTGGGAGACAAAATAATAGTTGTGGCGCAGGTGAATGGAAAAGTAAGGGATAGACTAGAGCTGGAGAGTGTAAGAGCAGGAGAGCAAGAGTATATTTCGCAGTTGGCAAGAGAGAGTGCTAAGGTTAAAAATTATTTAACTGGAGCGAGTTATAGGGAAATTTTTATTCCATCGAAGCTAATAAATTTTGTAGGATGAAATCATCTTGGAAATGGGGGATTATTTGTCTATTATTGTTTGGTATTTTCTTGGTGGGAATAGGTGCTTTTCAATTAAATAGAGGAGGTTGGGGAGAAGACAGAATAGAGATATTAAAAGACGATTACACCGAAAGTAACAAGAATATATCTCAAGATTTTCAAAAATACGATTTAATCAACCTAAACGATGCATTAAGAGACGATTTGATAGATTTGCCAGGCATAGGAGAAAAACTTGCCGATAAAATCATTTCTGGTAGACCGTACAAAGATACATCTGAGATCATTATCCGCAAAATTATCAGTCAAAAAGTATTTGAGGAAATTAAGGACAGGATTACAGTATGGTAAAATGGGTTTTGATCATCAGCCTGATAGTAATGATAGTATTAAGAGTGTGTCTGATATATAGCGACCGTGGAAAGTTAGCTGTGGGCATATCTGTGAAAATTATTGAAACTATTAACAATAATCTTCAAAGAGAAAAAGGTAGAAACTATATTGATTCGGGAGATATCTGGATAAAACTTCCAACTGTAACCAACCTTGAGGGCGGTGATAGGATAATGGTCGTTGGCAGGTTAAGTTCAAAAGTGATAATAAAAAATAAAAACAAATTTTTGTTGATACCAAGGCATATAGAGATACAGAAACATTCAAATAGTTACCCGGTTTTATTGCGCGAAAGACTGTTGTCTTGGATTCCGGGAGACGAGGGGGCTCTGGCAGTAGGGTTGTTATTTGGAGGTACTGGATATATGGGTAGGACCACTACTGAATACTTTCGGCGTGCGGGAATTTCTCATATATTATCCGCATCGGGTTATAACGTTTCCTTGGTGGCTTCCTGGATTACTACCGTGTGTGTAATCTTGGTTGGTAAGAAGAGGGGTTTGGGTTTTAGCATAATTGGAATATGGATTTATGTATGGTTGGCTGGACCAACTCCAGCGGTAATAAGGGCAGCTGTCATGGCAACGGCCACAATAGTGGGACTGCTGGAGGGTCGGGAAACTGACGTAGGATGGTGGTTAGTATTGACCGCTCTGTTAATGCTCATCTATAACCCCCTGTGGATTTCAGATATTGGATTTTTGTTATCATTTGCTTCGATGGCTGGACTGATCTGGATTCAGCCATTGCTTAAAATATCCAGATTGCCCAGATATCTACTGGGAGTGTGGGAAATGTTGTCGGTAACTTTAACCGCCCAGTTGGTAACCATGCCATTGATTTTGTATTTCTTTGGGGATATTAGTGTGATCGCTCCTGTATCCAACCTTGCGATCTTGTGGCTAGTACCACTCGTGATGCAGGTTTTGGGAGCGACTATGTTGGTGGGGGTATTTGTTCCGGCGCTAGGACAAATTTTGGCGTATCTGGCTTGGCCCGAGTTGCATTACATGGTTGGAATTACAAAGGTTTTGGGCAGCTTGGAAATTGCTTCTTGGAGTTTGGGCAAGATAAGTTGGGTATGGATGGCGGGAGCGTACGCAACCATAATTTTAGGTGTAATTTACATAAAGACGAAACAAAAATTGGCATGAAGAAATTGGCCTCGATGTTGACATTGGCATGTTTGGCCATTTGGAGTGCTGTTTTGGTTTTGCCAGACAGAAAATTACATGTAGTAGTATGCGACGTGGGGCAGGGAGACGCTATTTTGATTACCAAAGGTACATTTCAGATGTTAATTGATGGAGGACCGGATGACTCAGTCTTGAATTGTTTATCCAAATACATGCCCTTTTACGACCGGAGAATAGAAATTGCGATGTTAACACATCCACAAGCTGACCATTTAGACGGATTGATAACCGTAGCTAAAAGATATGATATTTTACAGTTTGTTATAGGCAAACAATCAAATAGCACTTTGGGATTCAAAAATTTATGGCAGGAGATTAATACTAAAAAAATTCCCACAGTTGATCTGTATGCCGGGAACAACATAAAAATTAATCAGGATCTGGAATTTATTGTAGTATGGCCGACGAGGAGATTTAATACTAACGACTTAAATGGTTACGCTATCTCAGGAATCTTGAAATATGGTGATTTTAAGATACTTCTGACAGGAGATGCAGATTCAGATATAGAATTAGCAGAGATGGATACAGGATTGCTAATGCCCGTAGATGTACTAAAAGTGCCTCATCATGGATCTAAAACAGGAATGATAGCCTCGTGGCTGAGGCTAATTTCTCCAAAGGTGGCAATTATTTCAGTGGGGAAGTTCAACAACTATGGACATCCTACCCCCAGAGCACTAAACATGTTGGCCAAAATTACCGACAAAATATACAGAACAGATCAAAATGGATCTGTGGAGGTGGTCTCAGATGGGAGAATGTGGGGCATATATGACAAATAAGACAAATTTGACCAATAGGACATATAATAAGGTCATGATAATAAATGGGATTAAGTTCGAGCATCCGGAACGAGAAGAGTGGGGAGATCTAGCAGCGTTTATGAAGCCCGGAGCAGAGGCGGATGAGTTAATAAAAAAACTGGAAAAATTGGAATTTGTAGAAAGTGTCACCAGAGCGGGAGGATTTGTAAATATCAGGCTAAAAACGGAATATTTGGTGGAACGCTTGGAAAAAGAGGCTGAAATCGAAAAAGGGTTGAAAGGAAAGATGGTTATGGTGGAGTTTGCTCACCCCAATACCCATAAAGAGTTACATATTGGTCACATGCGGACTCTAATCACAGGAGAAGCAGTGGCCAGAATTTTGGAAGAAAGCGGAGCTAAAGTATTCAGAGCAAACTACCAAGGAGATATCGGTCCCCATGTAGCTAAATCAATTTGGGGGACTATGAAGATTCTTAGTGAGCAGAATAAAACCTTAGATGACTGGGAAAAGGAAAGTTTGATTGCCAGGGCACATTTGTTGGGAGAAGGATATATACGGGGAAATGTGGAATATGAAGAAAATAAAGAAGAAATTGACGCTTTAAATATCTCATTGTATGAGAAAGATCCGAAGTGGATGGTGATATATGCACAAACCCGCAAGTGGAGTTTGGATTATTATGATGAATTTTATCAAAAGTTTGGAACTCGGTTTGATAAGCTATACTTTGAGAGCCAGGTGGCCGAAGCTGGAAAGAAAAATGTGATGGACAACATGGGAAAAGTGTTTGAAAAAAGTGAAGGGGCAATTATTTTTGACGGAGAGAAATACGGGCTGCACAAGCGGGTATTTATAACGGCAGCGGGCATGCCAACATATGAGGGCAAGGAGGTGGGATTAGCCTTCGCGCAATTTCAAGATTTTGCTTATGACAAAATAATCCATGTGGTTGCCAACGAGCAGGCTGGATATTTCAAGGTAATTATTAAAGCTTTAGAAATGATTGATAGCAATATGACAGGGAGACAGTATCATCTGTCGATGGGGATGGTGAATTTGGTAGGGGGGAAGATTTCATCACGAAAGGGAGAAGTGATAACAGTGGACGGATTGATAAATGAGGTAAAAGAGGCGGCCCGGTTACTAATGAAAGATTATGATGAGAAAATAGTGGAAGCGGTGTCTTTGGGGGCAATTAAATATTCTGTATTAAAAACTCAAACAGCCATAAATGTGGCTTTTGATTTGAAGCAGTCGGTAGCTTTAGATGGCAATTCCGGACCGTATTTGCAGTATACTTACGCACGAACACGTAGTGTTGTGCGTAAATCCCAAATCCCAAACCCGCCTGCCGGACGGGCAGGTCTCAAATCTCAAAAATTGAGTATTGAGCATTTAGAATTGAGTATTGAAGAACTGAATGTTCTTCGCTGGATTTATAGATATCCTGAGGTAGTACAAGAAGCGGCTGAGCGATATGCGCCGAATCTGATTTGCAATTTTTTGTATGAGTTGTCCCAGAGATACAATAGTTTTTATAATAAATACTCAATACTCAATGCTCAAAGCTCAAAAGAACGGGAGTTTAGGTTGATCATGACGGCCGCAGTCGGCGAGGTTTTGAAAAAAGGTTTGAATCTATTGGGCATAGAAGCTTTGGAAAGGATGTGATGGTTCGTACAATACTTGTGCCCATGAGTGGAGTAAAAAGTGTAGCGGTAGGAGTATATGTAGGTACGGGAAGTAGATATGAGAGCAAAAAAGAAAACGGAATGTCACATTTTTTGGAACATTTGGTATTTAAGGGAACAGAAAAATTTAAGAGCTACAAAGAGGTAAACAGATTTATTGAAAATCTGGGGGCTATTCAAAATGCCGGAACCGGTACCGATTCCACCATGTTTTATTGCAAAATCCCCGGAGATCATATCGATTTGGGATTGGAGTTTATATCACAGCTTGTGGTGCATCCCAAATTGAGGCAAAAAGATTTAGAAGATGAGAGGAGAGTGATTTTGGAGGAAATTTCCTGGGTGCAAGATAGACCCGATGAGCTAGTAGGAGATACTTTGAATCAGTTAATGTATCCAGGCCATGGATTGGGCCGCGATATTCAAGGAACGGCGGAAACGGTGACTGGTTTTACGGCCGACGACTTGCGAGAATATTGGAAAGAGCAATATGTAGCTCCCAATATGGTGGTGGCGGTGGCGGGAGATAAAAATAAGGTTCAAGATTCAAGGGTCAAAGATCAATTAGAACGGTTGTTTGATGGAGTTCCAAATACAAAAGGAAGAAAATTTCCTAAATTCGTGGAGAAACAGTCTCAACCGGCAGTAATGACTAAAAATAAATCAGAATTTAAACAAACAAATATAGCTTTGGGTGTTTTTGGAGTGAGTACAACCGATCCGCGGCGGTTTGCACAATCGATATTGGTCACGATTCTGGGACGGGGATTTTCTAGCCGGCTACAGGAAGAAGTAAGAGAGGAGCGGGGATTGTGCTATGGAATCGGGGCGTATGAAGTAAAAAGAAAAGATGGCGGTATGATTGCAGTGGGAGCAGATTTAAATACCGAAAAACTGCCGGAGGCTATAACGGCTATTTTGAGAGAAATGACAAAATTAAAAGAACAGCTGGTAGGAGAGGGAGAGTTGGCTGCTGCCAAAGAAAAAATCCGGGGACCTCTATTGTTTGGAGCTGAAAATCCATTTAACCAAATGGAATTTTATGCCCGGCAGGTATTGGAAAAACCGCATGATGTGTTGTCTTATGATATGGTAATTGATAGATTGATGGGAGTGACTGCAGAAGAAGTGAGGGATCTTGCTTGCGAAGTTTTCAAAACCGAAAAACTCAACTTAGCTGTAGTTGGACCAGTAGAAGATAACGGGGATTCTGATTTGAAACAACTTTTGAGAATCTAAATTATACATTTTTAGACGGTCGTCACAATATGTATAATTTTATACCCGACGATTAGGTGTATAATCGAGGTATGAATTTTGTACAACAAACAGTAGTTTTGGTGAAGCCTGATGGAATGAAGAAAAGGATAGTGGGGGATGTAATTTCGAGATTTGAAAGAGTGGGATTTAAGATTGTGGCAATGAAGCTGGTTTGGGTTTCCCGTGATCATGTAGGAAAACACTACAAAGACGAAAGAGAGTATTTGACTGGCGTGGGTAATAATACTCTAGGAGACTATAAAAAGTACGGACTTGACGCAAATGAAAATTTAGGCACAGACGATGCATATGAGGTAGGTAAGATGATTCGTAATGCAAATATGGACGCTTTGTCATCCGGCCCGTTAGTAGCCATGTTATGGGAAGGGTTGGATGCGATTCAGGTTGTCCGAAAAATGGTGGGGGCGACTAATACTTCTATAGCAGTTCCCGGAACGATAAGGGGAGATTACTCCGCTGATTTGTTTATTCATGCAACGATGAAGAAGAGACCGATTAGAACTTTGGTGCATGCATCGGGAAATGTAGAAGAAGCAGAGTTTGAAAAGAAGTTATGGTTTAAAAAAGAAGAAATTTTTGAATATCGGATGCCGGATGAAGACTGAGAGGACTTATAGTAATAATTAGTAAATAGGGTTTAGGGTATAGCGTATAGAAGTAAGAATTGAGTACAAATTTTATTTTGCCTATTGACAACTGTTTCCGGAGCTGTCTTTAATAGAGTATGACAAGTTTAAATCTTCAGAAAAAAGATAAAGTTCTTCAGGAAGAATATATGAAATTTCAAATTGAAGAGACTAAGGAACCTGTAGTAAATTTGGAGAAAAAAGAGTCACGAAAGGGAATTTGGAGTATTTTCTCACAGTTTGTGATGATTGGTGGAGATTTGGTTTAACTTCTTGGTCGGTACGCTAAGCGTACCACAATCATGCTAAGCAGGGTCGGGGTGGTGGGAATTGAACCCACTGTTTCTGCGACCCGAACGCAGCGTGATACCGATTCACCACACCCCGCTATATTTCGAATTCTTCGGCCAAATGCATTTTTTTTGACAATAGACCTTTGGGTTTTTCTACACGAAGCCAGAATTCGTCTTTGTTTTTAATTAAATTTAAAGGAACTAAGTAAAACTTATTACTATTTGGATTATATAACCCCATAGCATCCACGTCACGCTCAAAATATTTTTTAGTCTTACGCATCGGTCTATCAAGCTCTATTCTAAGAATTCCGTTAACCGGAGTACGGTATTTCACTTGGATTCTTGTAAATTTGCCGTTTTTTTCAATAGCTAAATCATAGCTAGAATTCGGATTAATTGGGGAGAGTACTGTATAACCTTTTTCAATAAGGTGGTAAGTAAATGCAAGTTCTCCCAAAACTCCCTTGTCATGTGTTCCATACATGGTCAGATTTTATCATATTGCCCGGTTATAATCCGGGCATTTTGTCTAAGGTATAATTGATAGTCTGTCCTCATAGCTCAACGGATAGAGCAAGGGTTTCCTAAACCCTAGATGTAGGTTCAATTCCTACTGAGGACACAGTCATATTACCTCAGAGAGATGGCGTAGAGATTGGGGACACTATTTTTGACAGAGGGGTTGAGGTTGGTCAGAATAAGAATTTGTTTACCCGAAGGATATGGATAAGCGAAATCTTGCTCCATGGGTCCCTGGTAGATCACGGTGGGATTGGAATTGTCGTATTCCATGACGGTAATCTTCCCGGGTTGTGAGAAAACCAGATGCCAGGAATCCGAAAACCAGCGTAAATTCTCAATTTTTAACTTGGAATTTTCAATTTTAATCTCAAAATTTTTGTCTTCTTCTACATCGTAGACGTAAATACTGCCGGGTTTAAGTGCTCTGGCTTGGGGAGTGGAATTTGATCCAGGCAAAGGTTTGATCAAATTATCAGGGATTACAGCGGAAGCAGTAGCAGTGTATAGCAATTTGTTTTCTTTGGGTGACCATACCAGATTTGCAGCAGAAGTTGCCAAAATCTCCCGGAAAGTAGCCGGTAGGATAATATCTTTTTGCAATTCTTGAGCTGCTCGTTGTTGGGACCATAATGCCAATTGTCCACTAGGGCTAGAAATGGTTTTTACCGGCTGTTGTCCAAGGTCAATTAACTGAGCACTGGAAGTAGAAATAGTTAGGATCTGGCGGGAGTCGGGAGACCAGATCAGCGTATAGGGTGCAGTATTTAGGGTATAGATTTGTTTTGGATCGCGGTTAAGTAAGCCCAGAGGTGATTCGGAAAGATCTAGTAGGTATAGGATGTTTTTATAAAAATAAATGGCTTTAGTGCCGTCGGAGGAAATAACAGGAATAGACGCCCCGGTACTAGTAATGGATTTGAGTGAGGAAACGGAGGGAAAGAGGGTGGCGTAGGCCCGGGTGACTTCTTCGGTAGCCACTTTAAGGGTTTTTTTCCAAGGTTGAAAACCATCTTTTTTGATTTCTACAGTGTAATCTCCGGGTTCGAGATTGAAGTTGCTGTTGGTAGCTGTTTTGAGAATTCCGTTGACATACACCTGGGCATTCTCGGGCAAGGAAGATGTGGCCAGGATACCGGTGGGTTTGAACTCTTTGTTTCTAAAGTCTGGGCGGTAGCCTCTAGCAAACAATATAACAAAATATGTCACAAGAGGTACTAGTAACAAACCGGTAAAGAATAGTAGAATGCGGGAGCGCATGCCCGTAATTATACGACCTATATGACATATATGACATATACGACTTATGCTAAATAAAAGAATTGGTATTGATCTTGGCACCGCCAACTCTTTGGTGTGGGTGGCCGGTCAAGGATTAGTGATGAACGAACCAACAGTGGTGGCAGTGGGTACGGAAGATGGACGGATAGTGGCAGTTGGGAATGAGGCCAAAGAAATGTTGGGCCGGACTCCGGGCAATATTACGGCCAGTAGACCCATGCGGGATGGGGTAATTGCCGATTACAGGGTGACTGAAGCAATGCTTAAATATTTTATCCAAAAAGTTTGTGGCCGGATATTTTTATTCAAGCCGGAAGTCATGATTTGTGTACCGGCCGGAGTAACTCAAGTGGAACGCCGGGCGGTTTTGGATGCGACTCTTTCTGCCGGAGCCAAAGCGGCGTATTTGATTGACGAACCGTTGGCAGCGGCTATTGGAGCCAGATTACCGATTGCAGCGGCATCAGGAAACATGATAATCGATATCGGGGGAGGATCGGCAGAGGCAGCAGTGATTTGTTTGGGGGGAGTAGTGGTACACAAAAGTGTGAGAGTGGCTGGAAATAAACTAGATGAAGCCATCATAGGATACATGAAGAAAAAACATAATTTATTAATTGGTGAAACTACGGCCGAAGAAGCTAAGATTAGGATTGGATCGGCACTTGTTTTAGACAAACCGGAAAGCATGGAAATTAAAGGCCGGGACAGTATAACCGGTTTACCACGGGCAATTGAAACTTCAAGCACCGAGATTACCGAAGCCATCCGTCCAGTGCTTTTGGCTATCATAGGCGCAGCCAAAGGAGTATTGGAAGAGACACCACCCGAGTTGGCCAGCGACATTATAGATAAAGGCATAATTATGAGTGGGGGAACAAGTGCATTGCGGAATTTTGACCGGTTAATGACAGAACTGACCGGTGTACCTTGTCATGTGGCCGAAGATCCGCTGATGTGTGTGGTCCGGGGGACAGGAATAGCTATCGAGAACTTGGATTTGTATAAAAAATCAATCATAAAGAGATAAGATGGAGAGGTATGAGAATTGGAATTGATGCCAGTAGAGCCTTTGTACAGGAAAGAACGGGGACGGAAGAGTATTCATATCAGCTAATTTCCAACCTAATGCAATTACCAGAGGCCAAAGAACATGAGTGGATTTTGTATGTAAAGCCAAATGCTCAATACTCAATACTCAATGCTCAATTGACCTCTAATTTCAAATTCAAAATTATCAATTTACCGTATTTGTGGACTCAAATAGGATTGGCGGCCAGAACTTGGGTAGACAAGCTGGATGTATTGTGGATTCCGGCTCACACCCTGCCTGTGTTAAGAAAGCCAAGCATAAAGACAATTGTTACCATTCATGGGATCGAATATGAATGGTTGCCTCAATTTGAAAATAAACTTCAAAGGTGGTATTTACCTCTAAGTACAAAATATGCAGTGATGAGCGCAAGTCGGATCATTGCTGTCAGCGAATTTACTAAAAAGCAATTGGTGGAGAGATTACGTGCTGATTCTGAAAAAATAGAGGTTGTGCACGAAGGGGTATCTAGTACCCCTCTCTCTGATCTCCCCCCTAAATTAGGGGGGAGACGAAAGTGGGGGGTACTTAAAAAGTATGGATTAAAATCCAAGAAATACATTTTATTTATCGGAACGGTCCAACCCCGGAAGAACCTGGTGAGATTGATAAAGGCTTTTTCTCGACTAAACCCTAAACGCTATGCGCTGGTTATTGCTGGTAAACTGGGTTGGAATTATCAGGATGTGTTGGACGAAATAAACAATTCGATCGTTAAAGATCAGATTGTAATAGTTGGATATATTAATAATATAGAAAGAGATACTCTTTTATACAATGCATTAGTTTATGTGCAGCCTAGCATTACTGAGGGGTTTGGGTTGCCGATATTAGAGGCGTTTGCCGCTGGATTGCCGATATTATCCAGTAATGGTGGGGCTTTGCCGGAAGTCGTAGGGGACGCCGGACTATTATTCGATCCATTAGACCAATTAGACTTATTTGACAAATTAGCCAAAATCATAAGCAATCCTAAGTTACGCAAGTTACTTATTACCAGAGGTTTCCTAAGAATTCAGGAATTTAGTTGGAAAAAAGCGGCAAAAAAAACTTATAGTATACTAATAAGCACCCATAGTAAACAACATATTTTAGGTGCATGAAGTGTGTATAAGTGAATCATCTAGCCTTAAATATTTGTAGCATAAATTGTGAACAAAACAAAAAGATTCAAGATTAAAGATTCAAGAATCGATAACTTGTAGTATAATTGGCATAACCCATTAATCTTCCCATCATTAAAGAAATAAAATCTTCTAGAATTCAAGAAGAGAATACGGAAGAGTGATATAATATTTATTGAGGCTACAATGAAAAAAGATACGCAAGAAATGGCCGATAATACGATAAAAATATTAGGAGTGAAAGTGGATAGCACTTCGGAAGCTTGGGTGCTAACAAAAATTAGCCAAATTTGCCGAATTAGCCTCAAAAAACCATTTTTTATTGTTACAGCCTATTCTGAATTTATTCTCCAAGCCCAAAAAGACACAGATTTTAAAAAGGCTTTAGAAAGATCAGATTTAATTGTTCCTGACGGTGTCAGTCTGGTGGCAGCTTCAGATTATTTATCAAAACCCACAAAGAATATTTTGGGTAATTTTGTTTCGGGTTTGCGGATTGGAGTGAATATTTTACATGGTATGTATGCAAAAAAAATAGTCTCTGGAGTGGAGTTGACTAAGAATATTTTAAAATCAAAACATAAAGTATTCTTACTGGGTGGGTGGAATGGAGTAGCTGAGAGGTTGGCGAAGAGAAGCGGAGTCGATTTTGATGGCTTTGAGGATGAGGAACTAGCGATAAAAAAAATTGCCGAAGCTAAGCCTGACGTGCTTTTAGTGGCTTTGGGGCATTTTAAACAAGAGAAATGGATAGCCAAAAACTTAGATAAACTAGAATGTAAAATAGTGATTGGTGTGGGTAGTTCGTTTGACGAGATAATAGGTGAGGGGATGTGGAGCAAACCAGTTCCAGACTGGATTAATGAGATGGGCCTAAAATGGCTTTGGAGGGTATTTGTTGATCCAAAACACATTGTTCGGGCTTGGAATGCCTTTCCAGTATTTGCATGGAAAGTGTTTTTACAAAAAAATCAGAAAGATTTTCGGTAGTCTAGTCTTTTCTTAAGCAGCTTCTCGTTAAATCCACCCTCTTTTGTATGTTTTTCTTCCAGGGATTTTATGAGTTTGTCAGTCAAATAGTTGGCTTGGTTGATGAGAGTGATCATGAGATTGACGGCTTGATCTGGGAGATTGGGGAGATGGGGAAAATTGGGGGAATCGGGGAGAGTCGGATTGCTTCGCAATATCTCCCATATCATCCTTATCTCCCTTATTTCCCCAATCGATTTTTCTTTCGGCCATATCGGTATCTGGTGTTGCCTGGCATAAGACAGAAAATCTTTGAGTAACTCCTCGTAGCTTCCTCGAGATACTCCGGCCAGTTTGATATATCCTCCCAAACTATTTTGTTTTGAGCCTTCTGGAATATTGGTCATACCGGATCTGGCGGCCTGGACCATTTGGTCATGGGTCCGGGGAGAAGAGAGATAGGGGAAATGGGGTAGATTGGGGCGATAAGGGGAACAGCGATCACAAAATTCAACGGTGTAGTCGTATATTGGCACCGTAATTTTGTAGGTTAGTAAATATTCATAACTGGCCTTAGCCATTTTTGAGTTCAACTTTTACAAACTTTCTCGAACCAACGCTAATGATAGAGTTATTAGTTGATAGTTCATAGTTCATAGTAGCTACTACCTCATTATTTACTTTAACGCCTTTTTGTTCAACTAGTCTTTTGGCTTCGGATTTGGAAGAGGCGAGCTGGGTTTCGACTAAAATATCGATGATATTTTTGCTGGTTACGCTTACGGTAGAGATATCTTGGGGGGTTTGTTTTTGCTGGAAAGTATTTTCAAAATACTCCTGGGCCGCAACTGATGCCTTGTCACTATGCAACTCTGTCACTATTTGAAGCGCCAATTTCTTTTTTATTTCCATTGGATTTTGATTGGACATTGTGGATTGGACATTGGACATTGACAGCTCGGTCGCGAGCGTGAAGTATTCTGGAATCAATTCGTCTTTGATGGACATGACTTTGCCGTACATGTCGTTGGGGGAATCATCCAGCCAGATGGCATTACCCCAGCTCTTGCTCATCTTGCGGCCGTCTGTACCAGTAAGATATTGATTGACTAGTACTAAAGAATCTTTGTTTCTAAGTTTTTTTTGCAGACTTCTTCCTGCTTGCATATTAAATGTCTGATCAGCAGCCCCGACTTGTATATCAGTATCCATAAAATATGAATCATAGCCTTGCATAATGGGATACAGAACTTCATCCAGGCGGATAGAGACGCCATTCTCCAGCTTTTTCTTCATAATTTCCCTAGAAATATAATCGTTGAGAGTAAATTGTTGGCAGAGCTTGATGACGTCACTAAAATTCAGTTTTGATAACCAATCGCTGTTGTGGACGACTTTGGCTTTGGAAAAATCCAGTATTTTGCTGGCTTGTTGTTTGTATGTTTGCCAATTAGCTTCTATTTGATCGTCAGCAAGTATTGGTCTTTCCGATTCTTTGTCTGAAGAATCACCGACTTTGGTGGTAAAGTCTCCAATCAAAAATGTCACTTTGTGCCCCAACTCTACAAATTGTTGAAGTTTTCGTAAGTTTACTCCGTGGCCGAGGTGAATTCGGGGGGCGGTAGGGTCGACTCCCAAAAAGATATTCAATTTTTTACTCGAACGAAGAACCTTTTCCAATTCGGCTTTGCCGGGAATAATATTTGCTACCCCGCGGGTGAGAAGTTCTTCAATCTTGTCCATGAAGTTATTTTACACCATCATCCATTGTTGGGGAGTACTACCAAGGCAGATTGGCCAAAACTTGTTCCTTTGGATACTTTCGGAACGCACAATACACAATCTCCACATGAAGCTGGACGTAATCCTGAATTTATAATTTCATCAATAGCAGCTTTACCCATTAATGCATAATATTCATATGAAGCAATGTTATTATTTCGAACATACCAACCGTCATGATGTGGAACTCTGCAACTTTCGGGAACATTGCTCATGCCCCAGATACTACTACTACTACTAATTTGTCAACTGGTACTTGACAATATATACAATATATATACAATTACTGTATATGCAGACTCAAACATTTAATATAGCTTTGCCAGTTGATTTGGTGACTCGGATGGATCTTGTGGCCAAAGAAGAATATCGCAATCGCAGTGAGTTTATTCGTGAGGCGATCAGGGTCTATTTAGACAGGTCAGATAGATGGGAGAGAATTTTTAAAGCCGGCCGTGAAGTGGCCAAAAAAATGGGAATTAAAAGTGAGGAAGATGTAAATAGGATTGTGCTAGAGTATAGACATGGCAAGAAACAAAACTAGGGTGGTATTGGATACAAATGTATTAGTTTCAGCCATTGTTTTTGGGGGTACGCCCAAAGAAGTTTTAAATTTAATTTTAAAAGAGGAATTTATCGGGGTGACATCAATTTCATTAATGGCAGAATTGAGTGAAGTAGTGCACAAAAAATTTTCATTTAAAAAACCAGATTTAGAATATTTAGAAGAGCAAATAAATATTGATTTTGAAGTTGTTAAACCCAGAAATTCAGTAAGATCGGCAAGAGACGACGATGATAATAGGGTTCTGGAGGCTGCTATAACTGGGGAATGTGATTATATAATCACTGGAGACGAAGATTTGTTAGTTTTAAAGAAGTATAAAAATATAAGAATACTTACCCCCAAAGAATTTCTATCCTCAATTGTCAAATTATGATCCGGGTACAAATACCCACGTATCTACAGTTTTTCCCGCAACATTAGTAATAGGTTTTAATTGCATAAATCCCGATTTCCAAGGGCCACCATCTTTGAAGTTCATCCTTGCATCATTACACCTTCCAGATGATATCCTTAAACCAATTTGTTCCAAGGAGAGTGGTAGACGACAATAAATATCTAATATAACACGTTCGCATCCTCGGCACATCTCAGGAGTTATTGCCATGCCTCGGATACTACTACTACTACTCATTTGTCAAATTTTTGTATTAACACAATTTTCTTACGACCGTGAGAAATTTGTGTTGTTATTTTTGGGTTATAATGGATTTATGGTAATTTTGGTGGGAGAAAAGGTAACTGATGAGCAAATAAAGTTGGCGGGGGAGGATTATTTTGGGGAATATATCAAAATTGTGGTGGATGTTGAGACTGGGGTCATGACTATCGGGGGTGAATGGCATGCAGACGGTGAGCGCCAATTACTAAATACCGGTTGCAAACAGCAAAATCTTTGGGGTGGGGGATTGAGATTGGCTAACAAACAAATTGATTTCAATTCACTCATAAATACCCGGCCGGATATCAATAAAAGCCAAGAAATTTTGGATCCGAGAATCCGTGAGAAATTTGAAACATTAGTTAAAGAAAAATTTGGACTATGAATCAGGATTTAGCCAATTTGAGCATGGATTTACGGCGAGCGGCGTATTTTTTTCAACAAAATGATATAGTTTTGGCTCAAAAGTTTGTAGATAGAAGTCAAAAATATAATTTGCCAGAGAATATAAGAAATTTAATTTCAAAAATAAAAAGTGATAATAATCAAAAATCTTCTGAAATGGCTATGACGGCTAGTTTGATTTTATAATTTCTAGCCCTACCCAAGAAGGGTTGGTTGGGAGTAAAATGTTTTAAGTATGTTGTATTCTCAGCTTTTTCCCAAAACCAAGCGTGAGGCGCCAAAAGGGGCCGAGGCGGTAAATCATAAACTACTGGTGCGGGCTGGTTTTATTGATCAATTGGCGGCGGGATCGTGGACTTTATTGCCTTTGGGGTGGAGAGTGGTGTCCAAAATTACCCAAATAGTGAGAGAAGAGATGAACGCGATTGGTTGCCAGGAGATGCTTATGCCTTTGTTGCATCCTAAAGAAGTGTGGAATCAGACAGGGCGATGGGACAGTGCGAAAGAAGTAATGTATCAATTGACCGATACCCGAAAAAAAGAGTGGGGTTTGTCGTTTACACACGAAGAGATTGTGATGGATCTAATGAAAAAACACCTTTCTTCGTACAAAGATTTGCCGTTGTCTGTATATCATTTTTCAACTAAGTTTAGAAATGAACCGAGAGCTACGGGAGGAATATTGCGGGGACGGGAATTTTTGATGAAAGACGCTTACAGCATGCATTTAACCGAAGAAGAACTGATGGAGTGGTACGAAAAGTTTAAACAAGCATATTTGAAGATTTTTGGGCGGTTGGGGCTTGAGGTGTATGTGACAGAGGCTTCTGGGGGAGTGTTTACGGATAAACGGACGCATGAATTTCAGGTGTTGGCGGAGTCGGGAGAGGACACTATTTACATAAAGAAGGGGACTCATGAGGGATATAACAAAGAGATATTTGATGGGGGAAAGGACGATTATGAGGAATATAAATCTATCGAAGTAGGGAATATCTTTCCATTGGGGACTATGTATTCGGAAAAAATGGATGCGATGGTAACTGACAAAGAGGGCAAAAGACGACCGATTTGGTTTGGTAGTTATGGAATAGGGACATCGCGGGTGATGGGAGCGGCCGTGGAGGTGTCTCACGATGAAAAGGGGATTATTTGGCCTAAATCTATTAGCCCATTTGATGCTCACTTTGTGAGTATAAGAGTGGAAGAGCAGGAGAGTAGAAGAGTTTATGATAGTTTGATCAAAGCTGGAATTGATGTACTGTGGGACGAAACTGAGAGGGGGGCTGGAGAGAAATTTGCCGATGCGGATTTGATCGGAATTCCGGTGAGGCTAGTAGTGTCAGAGAAGACTGGAGATAAGGTTGAATGGAAAGAAAGATCCAGCGATAAAGTGGAGTTGATGAGTGTCGAAGAGGTAGTTGAGAGATTGAAATAGAATGATGTTTATTAGAGTAGTTATATATCTTGTTTTGTCCGTATTTTTTTGGGCATTCTATGTTTACAGCAGGCCCAGAAGAAAGACGTTTTTAGTGAATTTTTTGTTGGTGTTGATATTATTTACTCTTTTGGAAAGGTTTTTATTAAAGCCCTTGGGAGCCAGTGTGTGGTGGCTTAATTTGAGTATGATTGCGGGGATAGTTTTGCACCATGGAAGTATTTTGACCCGCGGGAAGGGGAGTAAAATGACCAAAATTCATGGACCCATCTCACATTTACTGTTTTTTGGAGCCTTAGGAGTTTCTTCGACACTTGTGGCCATGTATCTTTACCCTTTGATTGGAAACGCGTTTGAAGGTCTTGTTTTTGGATTATTTTTGACCATGTCTTTGGGGACGGTGGCTTTGGGATTTTGGGCAGGATTTGACAGAATTTTCTATGTCCGGCTGAATAAAAAATTCAAGAGATTTTATAAATTGGCTGAGGATAATTAATACAAGAAAAATATAATTATACATATGTTGACGGCCGTCAATTTGTGTATAATATTGATTATGAAGATTGGAAGCAGAAGGGTGACACTGATGAAGTTGTTGGAGTTTGTGGACGATATGGCTGGAGAATATGTACTGGTTGATAAAAAAACAGTGTATAGGCATGCGAAAGGGATTTTCAAACCGATATATTTGGACGACTATTTTCCTTCACAAATCCGCCAAACTACAGATAGACTGGAACGTAAAGGTTGGGTGGAAAAAGAGCAAACAAGGGAGGGAGTAAAAATAATTATTACAGAAAAAGGCCGGAAAGAAATATTGAGATATGAATTGGAGAAGTTTGTGCCCAAATCGGAGAAGTGGGACGGCAAGTGGCGGGTGGTATTTTTTGATGTGGCCGAAATTGACCGGAAAAAGCGTAATAAATTGAGAGTAGTTTTAAAAAATTTAGGTTTAGTTGAATTTCAGGAGAGTGTGTATGTGGGGCCGTTTGATTGTGAGAAAGAAATTAAATATACACGAGAGGTTTTGGACATTCCACACGGAGTCAAACTGGGGATCTTGGAAAAAATTGAAAACGATGACGACTTAAGAAAGATATTCAAAATATAAGACTATACAGTTTTGGACGGCCGTCTAAATATGTATAATGTGAGGGGTTGGGGGTAAGATATTGAGGGATAATGTGGTATGATTGACAAATCTTTTTATGAGTAAAAAAGACTCTCCAATCACTCTTCCCCCCGGCACCAAGGTGCCAAATCATGTGGTAATTATGCCCGACGGTGACCGTAGATGGGGAAGAGCACGGGGTTTGTCGGCTTCGGAGGGACATCGGGCAGGAATCAAAAATATGATGACTTTGGCGCAAACTTGCCGTGACTGGGGCATTCATACTGTGAGTGCTTGGGGCTTATCTACTGAAAATTGGCTGGAGAGGCCAAAAGAAGAGACGGATTTTCTGTTTAAAGGATTAATGAAAGCTTTGGATGAAAAGTTGCCAGAAATGCAGCGGGATGGTGTGAGGTTTGTACATATAGGGAGAAAAGACCACTTACCAAAATATTTTTTGGATAAAATTGCGGAAGCAGAGAAAGCTACAATTAATAATAAAAAACATATTTTTAATGTAGGACTGGATTATAACGGTTGGGATGAAATAGTGAGAATGACCCAAAAAATAAAAGACGCAAAGATTACATCAGATCAAATAGACCGCAAGACCATAGATAAATTTATGGATACTGCCGGTCAGCCATATCCTTATATTGATTTATATATACGGACTTCGGGGGAGCAAAGGACGAGTGGTTTTATGATGTGGCAAGCAGATTATGCGGAATTTTATTTTGATCCTACTTATTTCCCGGATTTTAGCCCTGAAAAACTCAGAGAAGCGATTTTGGATTTTAGCCGGAGACGGAGGAGATTTGGAGGAAACGATGCCGAGGAACATTTGAAATTTAATCCCAAGATCGTAGCCGATTTGGAACTAAAATGGCAACGGGCTTTGGTTACCGGTGAGAATGGGAAGTTTAGAGATTTGGTAATTAAGTATGTACGTGAGCATTATGGATTAAGTAAAGATCTAGCCAAACAAGCTGGTGTAGCCATGGCCAAAGCCATTTTGTCGGGTAAAGAAGAAAATTGGGACGAAGCCCGGGCTAATTTGGAAAAGCTATATGGTTTAATTCGAGACACTCTCAAGCTGGCTTTTGAGCCGGAAGTAATCGCCAGAATCGAAGTTGAACTTTGGAAAAATGGCAGCGAAGAGGGAGTGCGGCATTTACTCGCTGAAAAATTCAGATTTTCCACTTTCCAAGCGGCCAAAAGCGCTCATTTGGCATATTTGGCTGATGTGGAAATGGGAAAGAAAAATTGGGGGAAAGCCAAAGAGTATTTGGAGAAGTTTTACGGAGCGTTAAAGGAGAGAGTAGCTTAAAAAATCATATGATGGATTTGGGACAACAGGCTAAACTTATGATGCCAAGACATTTGCAACAATCTGGTAAGGAGTTTTGAGCTCAAGTGACAGGTGGGGTCTTTCATAATTATATTCGTGTAACCAAACAGA
>Ga0075689_101_pt1 | contig 109635 bp, 129 predicted proteins | sample RifGroA2_FD_68418 | JGI IMG/M metagenome (GOLD analysis project Ga0075689, IMG submission 68418) | Microgenomates (Amesbacteria) bacterium GW2011_GWA2_42_12 | reverse complement strand
GATTATCTCGAAAACGAGGTATACACAACCAATAATTGGTTAGATTTCCAGGGTAAAAAAGGCAATATTCATTATATCTTCAATTTTCCGTGGAATTGGGAAAAAACCAATAGTGTGTTTTTGGACGAAAATGGAGCTAAGGTTGCGGAACTATCACCGGGAGGTGTAGAAACGAAACCCGGACAGATCTGTTTTGATAAATCTGATGTATCGGCAACGGAAAGTCGAGTCAAAATCATATCGACAACTCCTATCACCATTAACAGTCTTACTGGTGTATTGCAAGTACAGGAAGTTCAATATGAGGGAGGTGGAGGAGGAAAATATACTGGAATCTGGTACCCAAATGTGTATTGTCTCCAGAAAGGAGATAAGGCGTTTGTCATGACTTTTTACGAAACCAGTCTAAATTCCGGCAAGCAGTCACTATTTGAAGAAATCCTGGCTACTTTCGATTTTGTCAACTAATATGGAAGACATAAATTTAACTACCCCCATAATCCAAACCTTGAAAACTAACTGGCCGTTATTTTCATTGATGGGGGTTTTAGTTCTGATGGCTGGCATAAGCATCGGACTTTTAGTTTCTTCATCTCTCACCCCTACTCCATCCACCGACCCTACCGCCGACTGGAAAACATACACTAACTCAAAATACAACTTCACATTTAAATACCCAGACAATAAACGGGTTGTGTTTGACACTATTGGCTACGGAGTTCTGCGCAAACCTATGGTTGTTTCGATTTCTCTTTATTCGAATGGATTTCAAATGCCGAAGTTTAACACCGGATTTGATGGCGAGCTCTGGTTTAGTATTACTGTCGTACCCACCCCTGACAATGATATTGTCAATTGGGTAAAAGAAGAGGGCAGACTGACTTGGATTTATGACGCCCGGGTGGAAAAATCTGTCATGGATAATCTACCAGGGTATACTCTTGTCGAACAAAAGAAGGGTCTAAATAAATTGGTGATAACTAATCACAACAATAATCTTTTCCTAATCAACGCATATGGCGAATCAAAATATGCCATAAACGATGTTTTTGACCAAATCCTCTCCACGTTTAAATTCCTTCAAACAACCCCCTCTGGGACTCCCCAATCCTCATCCAGTTTAAAGGTAGAATGGATAAGCTTCAAAAATACTGGATACGGTATTGAGTTCGATTATCCCCAGGGTTTAACTGCAACCCAGGTACACAGCAAATATATTAATCTCATTGGCAACGATCCGGTACTAAAAGGCAGTATTGTTATGCCAATGCTTATATTAGAAAATCCCAATAACCTTTTATTAATTGATCTATACATAAATTATCTACAATCTGGCACGAGCCGCAGTGAACTCGAAAAACATTTAAATGTACAACCAGCTACCGTCGGGAATAGTTCAGGAATTCGCATCATTCAAGACGAGGCTTATTTTCAACAATCCACGCCTTATACTACTTATTTGATCCCTATTCGTGGGAACTCTGTCTTGGAGATTAAAACGAATGAATATTCCGGTGTTTATGACGGTACAAAAACCTCTCCATCTGTTCCTATCTCAAATATAAGTACTTATCAAAAAATCCTCTCCACTTTCAAATTTACAAACTAATATGGAAGATGCAATTCCAACTGCTTCTGTAATCCAAACCCAGAAAACTAACTGGCTATTATTTTTGGTTGTGGGAATAGTTATTTTGGGAATAGGAATTTGGATTGGATTGTTTTTAGGCAAACGACTTTATTCAAAACCTTTACCACAACCGACTCCCTTGCCCGCCGAAACTTTAGTGATGGAGGGTGACCCCACCGCCAATTGGAAAGTATATACGAATTCCAAATATGGCTTCCAGCTCAAGTTCCCAGATGACGAATGTAAAGACGAAAAATACACTTCGATTAATGAATACGTCGACAAGCAAGGAAAATATATTGTCGGAATTTGTTTTAAGAGTCCTCATGGATATATAGTTCAGATTAATCTCTTGAATAACTCCGGAGGTCTTTCGCCTTTTGAATATTTGAAAAAGTTTGATGATACTTTTGTGGGATGGACCTCTGATTTCAAATGTGTAGATAATAGAGAGTGTTATGAAAAAATCCATGGAGTTTATAAAAACGTTCTCAATATAGAAGAAATTAAAATTGATACTCAAGTAGGAGTCAAGATTAAACCAGGAAAAGACTTTCCCGGAGCTGATGGTTGGCAAGAAATTTATATTCCAAGCAGACAAGAAAAAGTTATGCTAAATATTAGATCCGAAGAATATGGTCTTAGTGATCAAATCTTCTCCACGTTTAAGTTTGAGGGACAGGCAGCACCTGCGCCTACTTGCAAACCCAGACCGGCGTGTTTGGATACTACGCCGCGGTGCATGATTGCCGAAACTTCAGACATGTGTCTGCCAAATCAGAAATTATAGCGAACGGGAGTGGGATTTAAGCCAGGAGGAGATTTCGTCAACAGAGAGATTTTGATTGGCTACTGAAACCATAAACTTTACTATTTGTTTTTCTCCTGCTGTGATTTTAATCCCATTTAGAGCTAAAAAATTGTAAGTGGTAATGAAAGCAGTACGTTTATTACCATCTATGAAAGGATGATTTTTAACAATAGATTGGATGAGAGCTCCGGCCTTAAGATAAATATCGGGATACAAGTCTTGACCGTCAAAAGTAGCGAAGGGACGATTAATTGCCGATTGGAACATGCCTGTGTCGCGAATTCCTGAAGACCCACCGTATTTTTGGATTGCTCGCTCATGAACCGCTAAAACCTGTTTAGGGGTAAAGATTATCACTGAAGTTGGGCTAGTTCTTCGAGAGCGTGGCCGTAGCGCTTTTCTACTTCTTTAATTAAGTCAAACCACTCTTTATCGGAAGCAATTTTGTAATGAGTAGATTTAGGAATATGAGTGGAATAAGAAATAGATCCGTCTGTGTGAACAACGGAAATTTTGGAATTTTTAGTAACTTTGTTTTTAGTAACGAAATCTCTTGGAAGAGTGACTCCCAGAGAATTTCCGATTTGAACGACAGATTGAATCATGAGTATATGTTATAACATGTTATGACAGACGTCAAGTCTGACATGTCAAATCTTTGATTTGTCATAACGGTTGTCAAGAGGATTTGGGAGAGGGACTAGAGTGGTGGAAAAGGTGTTTTTTGACGGGCGGTTCACCAGTATCGGAAGATTTAATTAAGTCGGAGACAGAACCAGAATTATCGAGAAGTCGAGAAAACTTTTGCACAGCCTTTCTAAGGTCATGCAAAAGATGGACTATCTGTATGGAAATAATTGCGGCCAAGAAAGTGAGCGTGGTGATAACTATTACTAGCAAAAACTGGGCGATATTAGTCATGGTTTTGAGTATATCACGGTGCGGGTAATCGATCGGGTTTTTTTGTATTTGGAAATTGCTGTCACGGTAACTTTATTTTCCCCCATCTGCACTGGAATTCGAAATTCAAATTGCCCACCTTTTTCCAAAGCCACTAACTGACCATCTATTGAAAGTGTAGCTTCTGGATCTGTACTACCAAATACTCTTACCGTGTCTTCATGAATTATTATCCCGTCTTTTGGACTTTCTAAAGTCAGAGGTGGAGGTCCGGTTAGAATTCTGATTTGATAAAAAAGATATCCACCAAAAACGGTAAATATTAAAGCCAGAAATGCAATAAAGGTAGTTTTTGGATTCCAGATACTGGTTTCATTTACCGGCTGAACCATTCCTCTGGGTACTATTTTACCTTGTTCGTCTTCCACAAAGTCCCGCCTGAAAACCGCCAGCACTTGCTCGTGGTTCATGTCCAAGTAATCACTATAATTTTTGATAAACCCCTTGGCGACTGCGCCTGAAGGCAGTTTTTGATAATCGTCGGCTTCTATAGCTTCCAAAAAATTAGCCCGGATTTTTGTAACTCTGGCTACATCTTCAACAGTAAGTTTGCGAGACTCACGTCCCTGTGCCAATATTTGTCCTACGGTCCTCATCTGGAGTGATTTCTTCAACACTTTTAATCAGAATATCGCGCGCTTTAGCCCCATCCGCTGGTCCAATAATTCCCGCCTGTTGTAATTCATCCAAAATCCTAGCCGCTCTGGCATAACCAATACTTAATTTTCTCTGCAAAAAAGAGGCCGAAGCATTGTTGTACTGCAAAATTGTTCTCACTGCTTCATCAAACAGCGCGTCCCGAGGTTCTCCATTGGGAGCAAAGGAAGAGGCCACGGCATTTCTACCACCTCCCCGTCCAACCGGCTGATTGGTTACTTCTTCAGTGTATTGCGGAACTATTCCTTGTTTCTTGAGAAACTCGATCAGACTTTTTATCTCTTTGTCCGACACAAAAGCTCCTTGAATCCGGGTAGGCTTAGCCTGGTCCGGAGGTACATACAACATATCTCCCCGGCCTAGCAATTTTTCGGCTCCCGGTGTATCTATGATGACCCGGGAATCGATCATGGAAGAGACAGCAAAGGAAATCCGGGCCGGAATATTGGCTTTAATTAAACCGGTAATAATATCCACGGATGGACGTTGTGTAGCCAGCACAAGATGAATTCCAGTAGCTCTGGCCATCTGCGCCAAACGGGTAATCGCATCCTCAACTTCAACCGGTGCATACAACATAATATCTGCTAGCTCATCCACAAAAATGACGATATATGGCATAGCCTGAAAACCGGAGATTTCATTGTAAGCGTCGATATTTCTGGCACCCACTTCGGCAAACATTTTGTAACGCTTGTCCATTTCGGCAGTGGCCCATTTTAGTGCCGAAAGCACCTTTCCTGGTTCGACTATGACTGGGGCCAATAGGTGAGGAATGCCGTTATAAACAGTTAACTCCACTCTTTTTGGATCAACCATAATCAGTTTAACTTCCTGAGGACTAGCTCTAAAAAGCAGAGAGGCGATAAACGCATTGATGGCTACTGATTTTCCTGATCCAGTAGATCCGGCGATCAGGATATGCGGCATCTTGGAAATATCTGCCAGCACCGGTTGGCCAGCCACATCCAACCCCAATGCCACAGCTAGTTTACTCTTGTGATGCTTCATGACATCTGAATCCAACATCCGCTTTAACCCCACAAATTCCGGAGACCGGTTGGGTAGTTCTATTCCCACCAGAGACCGTCCGGGAATGGGAGCTTCGATACGGATTTGGCCGGTGGGAGCCGCCAGAGCCAGCGCAAGATCGTTACTTAAAGCAGAAATTTTGGACAGTTTGGTTCCAATGGCAACTTCCAAAGCATATTGGGTAACTGCCGGTCCCAAATTTACTTCTACCACCTTGGCTGTAATACCAAATGCCTCCAAAGTCCTCTCGATAGTGCCAGCATTTTCTGTGACATCTCCTCGGTCGGCTTTGCCGGAAACACTATCTGCCAAAATTGAAGAAGGAGGATAATGCCATGGTGTATCGGATGCTGCTGAAGCTAAGGTGGAGGGTGGAGCCTGAAAATTAGCTTGGGAAGTGGGAATAAATTTTGAAGTCGACTTGATTTCCATAGGCTTAGAATTTGTCTGACCGGTAGAACTTGGCATACCCATCACTTTGAGAGGTTTATCCAGCGCTTTGTCAAATTTAGAGCCAAAAGTTTTAACTTTTCTAAGATTTGTAAAGAAATTAAAAATAAAAGCTAAAATATCCTCAAAAGGAATATTTAACATGACGATAATACCTATTCCCAAACCAACCGTTAACAGTAAAAAAGCACCAATGGGAGATATAAAAGTGGCAACAGACTGGCGTAAATTACTACCAATTATTCCCCCAGACGACAAACCAGTAACAGCCGCCAACACCACTAAACTACCCACAAAAACATGGGGTTCGTTAAGCGCACTTTTGATTTTGGTGAGCATCAATCCCCCGATAATAAATGGGAACGGCAAGAAAAAAGTAGTAATCGCTCCAAATTGTTGAATCAGAAGTCCGTTAATTTTAAGTAGCAATGATCCCTGACGTAAAAATGACACCCAAATCAGACTGGCCAGTAAAAACAAGAGTGAAGCTATAATCGAATAAATCGTGGCTTTTTTAAGTTTGACTTTAAATGACGTTTTGCGGCCAAAGCGGGAGGCATGTCTGGGCATATTTTTATTATACCTCAACTACGACGGGAAGAATCATTGGCCTGCGGCCGGTGGCGGTGAAGAAATATGGTTCCAGAACATTTGAGACCACATCTCGAACTTGATGTGAGGATTCCAACTTACCACTACGTTTGGCCAAAGCTGTTTTGACCATTTCAGAGGCTTTGGATAAAAGCGTATTATTTTCCTTGGCAAAAACAAAACCGCGGCTAATTAAGTCCACATTCTCGGTTTTACTGATATCACTACTGGAAACCTGGACTACCGCAATCACCACTCCCTCTTCGGCTAACACTTGACGGTCTCGCAAAACTACATTGCCCACATCTCCCACTCCCAATCCATCCACCATAATATTTTTAATATCTATCGACGGTCCCAGCTTGACTCCCTCATTGGAAACTTCGACCGACTGGCTTTGTCCAGGCAAAATTATTTGCTGTGGAGTATAACCCATGGACTGGGCCAGGTGTGAATATTGCACCATATGGCGATATGTTCCGCCAATGGGAATGAGAGTTTTGGCCCGGGTGAGTGCCATCATCAGGAGTAAATCTTGCTGACTACCATGCCCGGAAACATGTAAATTATCGGTAATATTACTATAAATTACGGTGGCGCCAGACCGGGAAAGCGTATCAATTAACGATTGAGTAGCCGCTTCTGATCCCGGAATATAATCCGATGAAAAAACCACTTTATCGCCAGGATTAATACTGGCATCTCGGTGTTCACCCAAAGACAATCTTTCCATGGCCGACCCGGATTGCCCTTGAGAACCAGCTACCAGCAAACATACATTTTTGGGGGCTGTTTTTTTGATTTGCCGGGGATTTAAAAACACATTTTTGGGAACATTTACATATCCCAACTCTTGGGCTACCCGCAAATTTCTTTCAATTGACCTGCCTAACACCGCCACTCTTCTGCCGTGACGCACGGCAGCGTCAATAGCTTGACGGAAACGGCTGATGTTACTTCCCATAGTAGTAACAATAAACTTGCCTTCACATTTACTTATTTCCCGGTCAAACATATCTTCCAAAGTTTTTTCGGAAGGAGTATAACCCCGACGTTCTGATCCCAAACAATCGGAAAGTAAAAGTTTGATGCCTTCATTGCCAGCTTGTGCAATCCGGCCTATTTCCGGTTGCACCCCGTCTACGGGCGTAAAGTCAAATTTGAAATCACTGCCGTGATAAACCGTTCCTACTGGAGATTTGATAATTAAATTAGTGGCATCGGGGATAGAATGGGAAATGCGTACCGATTGAATATTAAATGCTCCTAAAACTAGTGGGGTACCGGGATTTAAGACATTCACGGTCTTGGGCATGTTCTCATACTCCGCCAGTTTTTCCATGATTAAATTGGCAGTTAATTTACTGGCATACATAGGAATATTTGGCAGTTGTGGCAAAATATATGGCAATGCTCCAGTATGGTCCTCGTGACCGTGTGTAAAAACTAAACCACGAATATTTTTAAACTTGGAACGGAGATAAGAAATATCAGGTATCAGAATATCCACCCCCAACATATCTTCCGTGGGAAAACCCATACCACAATCAACCAACAAAATATCCTCGCCGTATTCATAGACGAACATATTGGAAGTGACTTTGCCAAATCCGCCTAAAGATATAATTCGCAAGGAATTAGAAGGAATGGGTGAGGTAGTTTTGACCTCGGTTAGTGGTTTAGAAAATGTCCAATTGGCCATGTAGTTTATTATCCTCTATTTTAGTTTTTTGCACCAGCAGGGATTTGAGTTTGAGAAAATCATCTTTAAAAATATTCATAACGGTGGTGCCACGTAAGGCGGCGGCGGGATGGTACATGGGGAATATGATTGGTTCATAGTTAGTTAGTTCGTGGTTAATGGTAGAAAATTTAAAAAAACGGGGGTGGCCATGAACTTGAGAGATGGTCACATCGGGAATAAATTTAGCCATTGAGAATCGTCCTAAAGTGACAATTATTCGGGGTTGAATAATGGCAATTTGCCGGTTCAACCAATTTTTGCAGGCAGAAATTTCTTCTATACTTGGGTCTCTATTTTCCGGGGGTCTGTATTTGACGATATTGGTAATAAACACCTCTTCACGTTTTAAACCCGTAACTCCGGTCAAAACTTTGGCCATCATTTGGCCGGACTGGCCCACAAACGGCCGGCCAGTAGAATCTTCCACTTGACCCGGGGCCTCACCAATCATCATGATTTGGGCATCGGGGTTACCTTCCCCCGGCACAGCGTGATTGGCATTTTTGGCAATATCCAACCCCTTAAAATCCTTAATCTCTTGGGCCACTTTATTTAATTGAATTATCTTTTCTTCCGTGGTCATATATGTATTATGCATCGATTGATCGATCCATCGATCAATCAAGCATTGTTGTAGTTTTTATTTGTGATAACAAACCTCTAATTTAATTCTATCGGGATCTTCGAAGAAGACGGCGTAGTAATCGGAGGTATATTCGGGAAATAATTTAGGTGTGTTGTAGAGGGTGGAAATTTTTTGAGGTTTAATAAATTCTTTTACAAATTTTTCTACATCTCCTTTGGAAGAAACCATAAAGGCTATGTGATTTAGTCCCGTATTTTTTCTGTGAAATTTTGATGCTTTATATTTTTTATCGGTTTCTACTAACCAAAAATCAGTTGAGCTGTTGGTCATTCCTAAACTTAAACTGCCATCGTGAATTATTTTGTATTCCAAAAATCCCAAAAACTTTTTGTAGAAAACTGTAGAAACTTTTATATCTGAACAGTTTATTTGAATGTGATAGACACTGGCTTTCATTAGTAAGTGGGCAGGAATTGTTTGAGATTTTCTTCGGTAATATAAAATTCGCGGGCTTTGCCTTCCACGATTTGTTTAGCAACTTTACGGACTACGCCTTGGATGGTGCGTTCCAGAGTACGGATTCCGGCGTCAAAACCTAAAGGCCGGACGAGTTTGGGCCAGACAGATTCGGCAATTTTTATCACATCTGGAGATAAAGTGGCTTTTTTGAGTTCGACCGGCAACACAAAATCCCTGGCAATGTGAATTTTTTCTTCGTCGGTGTAACTGGGCATGGAAATAGGTTCCAAGCGGTCCATCACAGCAGTACTAATATGAGTAGTGTTGTTGCATGTGGCTATAAACATGGCTTTAGATAAATCAAATGGATAGTCGATATAGTGATCGGTAAAAGCCATATTTTGCTCGGGATCCAAAAGTTCCACCAATACTCCCATCACATCGGATCTGGCTGACTCGGCTACCCGGTCAATTTCATCCAGGAGAATCACTGGATTTTTAACTGCCGCCCGGCGGATGCCTTTAATCACTTGCCCCACTTCGGCATCAGGTCGGACCCGAGATTGGCCACGCAAATCCAAAGCGGACCCCATTCCTCCAAAAGGGATACGGACAAAGGGGCGACCGAGGGCTTCGGCTATAGATTTAGCAATGGTAGTTTTTCCTGTACCCACCAGGCCTACCAACAGTAAAATAGGCGCGTGATAATCGGTTAGCGATTTTTGTTCGTTTAAAATTAAAACTGATAGATATTCCAGGAAACGGACTTTTAATTCTTCTAATCCATAGTGATGAGAATCCAAAACTTGTTTGGCGTGTCCCAGATCCAATATATCCTGGCAGGATTTGGACCAGGGTAAATTAACTATCCAGTCCACATAATGGGCGGTTTGTTCATATTCTCCTGAATAATTGCCATATTTGGCCAATCTGGTCAAACGGGTAAGCATTTCTTCGGAACGGATACGTAAATCTTCAGGAAGAGAAGCGGCCTTAAGAGCAGCGTCTAGTTTTTCCAAGTCAGCAGTCAGTGCAGAATTATCATCCATGTACATCTAGTTTACAACAAAATGTTAAATGATTGATATAACTTATAACTATACTGTCAGGTGCATGTTGTCTACCTTTATTGATAATGTTTTGTCAGGAAAAAAATTTTCTTTTAGCACTTCCATCGCCGCAAGCCAAGCTTGCTCTTCGTGTTCATCGTTTCCATAATTGGGATTATTCAATGTTGGTGTAGGTCTGTCGTCACTGAGACATTGAAAAGCATGAAATGCTTCATGAGCCGATAGTAAAAACATTGTTAGTTCCAGAGAAATTCCTAGATGAAACCTCTCCATGGCTTTGGGGGGGGCAAAAGTAAAAACATCTTGATCAGGGTCATATAGAGAGCATATGTTAAGTCTTTCAAGGACATCATTATCATATAAAAAAGAGCTAGCACTATGTTAAACGTTCTTGGACTGCCTACATATTTATCCCAAATGGCCGATAGTCCCGCTCTTACCGACTTCTTAACCCTCTCATCAGTCTTAGTGAGCTCTGTAATATTAAATGTATGTGGCGAAATGCCTTCTTCTCCATGTAGCATGTCTCAATCTTAGCAAATTCTAGAATCTGCGGGGAGGAGAAAGAACCAGGGTGGAAATTCTAGGGGTAATTAGAGTAATTGGGGAGATTGGGGAGATGGGGAAAATGATAAAGTTAATATAGTGAAAAAGTTAGGTTTGGCGGTATTGACGGCGGCTACTATTGCGGGAACAGGTATGGCCTTTAAAAACTTTGTAAATCCTTACGAGACAGTTTACAAGATTGCCGACGGAGACACTTTTATTCTTGAAAATAACAAACAGACTATCCGTCTGTTTGGGATCGACGCTCCGGAGATGAACAATTGCTACGGACCTGAAAGTTATGCCAGATTGGATACACTATTGAAAAAGAGAAAAGTTCAGTTAAAAGAACCAGTGGTCGATAAATTTGGCCGGATAGTAGCTCTGGTATATGTAGATGGAAAACTGATTAATGAAACAATGATCAAGGAAGGGTATGCCGCGTATCGGAGTGAACCGGGAAGTGGTAAAGAAGCTATGAAAGCGGCTCACGAAATAGCCAAGACAAATAAAATAGGTATTTATTCCAAAATTTGTACTGATGAAGTACCCCCGGATCCCAAATGTGCTATCAAGGGTAACCACGATTTGGACCGCGATGAGTACTTATATCTCACCCCTGAGTGTCCATATTATTCTCTGGTAACTATCAGAAGATTTGAAGGAGATCAATGGTTTTGTAACCCATCTGACGCTCAAAAAGCCGGTTTCAAATTATCTTCAGCTTGCGGACTTGGTACCAACCGCACTCTCCTACCAAAATAAATCCCACCTTGGGAAGTTGACAGTGGAATATTAACACAAATTTCTCACGGTCGTAATAAAAATGTGTTAATATATTTTGTTTCAGGAGAATTTAGAATCTGCGGCGGGGGGCGGAGAAAGGACCGCTGCGGCCACGGTTGTCGTCACGTCTAAATGGAGGTCTGGCTCCTTCGGTACGAGGACGCTCCTGCCTGCCGGCAGGCATGGCCTCACGGGCTTTGACTAAAGGTTGTCCAGATTCATCAAACAACATAGATAGACTAATGCGATTCTGAGCATCAATTTCAATTACCCACACCCGAACTTGTTGTCCTTCTTTGACAATTTGAGCCGGATCGGCTACAAAACCTTGGGCCATTTGCGAGACATGGACTAATCCGTCTCTGCCAGGCAATATATTTACAAAAGCTCCAAAAGGCTGAATACGAGCTACGGTCCCCTCATAAACTTCTCCGGCCACTACTTCTTTACCCAATGCCGAAACAAAAGCCACAGCTTTAGCAACGCCTACGGGATCTAGTCCTGTAATAAATACATTGCCAGCATCATTGACATCCACATCTGTGACGGTCTCGGCCATAAGCTTTTTGATATTTTTTCCGCCGGGACCGATCAGTTCGCCAATTTTGTCTACTGGAATCTGAACAACCGTAATTTTCGGAGCAGTGGGAGCAAGTTCTGTCCGGGGTTTATCTAAAACTTTCAACATCGATTGCATCACTTGCATACGGGCAGTTTTGGCCCGATCTAATGTCTGTTTACAAATTTCCAAAGTCAAACCAGCCACTTTAGTATCCAATTGAATAGCGGTGATACCAGTTTCTGTGCCGGCAACTTTGAAATCCATATCCCCATAATGATCCTCAAGACCGATGATGTCTGTAAGTAGCGTATAGGCGTCAGGGTTTAGGGGGTAGTCGTTGGAAGTAATAAGACCAATGGAAATGCCAGCAACAGGGGCTTTGATAGGAACTCCAGCATCCATGAGAGACATGGTGGATCCACAGGATGAGGCCATACTGGAAGAACCATTGGAACTCATAATTTCCGAAACTACCCGGATAGCGTACGGAAAATCAATTTCAGAAGGAATAACTGGAGCAATAGCCCTTTCAGCGAGAGCCCCATGTCCAATTTCCCGGCGTTTGGGAGCTCCCACCCGACCGGTTTCACCTGTTGAAAAAGGTGGAAAATTGTAGTGATGCATGTAACGTTTTACTTCTTCGCCTTCGGCAGTTTCCAGTGTTTGACCCAAAGATGGGGCTCCTAAAGTAGTAACTGTTAGAGCTTGAGTTTGACCGCGTTGGAAAATGGCAGAACCATGCACCCGAGGTAAAACTCCCACCTGAATATCTAAGGGTCTGATTTCATCCAATTTGCGCCCATCGGCGCGTTGCTTTTTTTCCAAAATATTTTTACGTAGAGTTTTGAAAACCAAATCTTCGATAATGGCAGGGATCGAACTTTTTTGAGAAGGTTCAACGCCTTCGGAAACGCCAGTTACAATTTCTTCCAAACTATTGCCTTCTTTTTGAGACGAGGATTTGAGATAAGATTCTACTAATTCTTGGGCTTTCTTTTCAATTTCGGAAACGAAAGCTGGGTCGATTTTGGCTTTGTTGAGGACAATTTTGTCATGACCCACTTCGGTAACCAATTCGTTGATACAACTGATAATTTTTTGATTGTTTTCTGAGGCTAGCTGGATAGCGGTAAATATCTGGTCTTCGGGGATTTGATTGGCACCGGCTTCGATCATGGGAATCAAATCTTTGGTACCGGAAACTACCAAATCAAGATCGACTCCTTCGCGGTTGCCGTTTTGGGGATTCACAACTAATTGGCCATTTTCCAAACCAATGCGAGTTCCAGCTATAGGACCTGCCCAGGGAATAGCAGAGATAGCCAATGCAGCCGATACAGCATTGATACCCAAAACGTCAGTGTCGTTGGTAGTATCTGTGGCCAAAACCATGACAATAATTTGCACTTCGTTTTTAAAATCTTTAGGAAAAAGTGGCCTAATAGAACGGTCTATAAGTCTTGCGGAAAGGGTTTCGGCATCGGTGTTTCTTTCGCGTTTGACCCAGCGTGAGCCTTTGATGCGGCCACCGGCATACAGTCGTTCCTGAAATTCAACGGAGAGTGGGAAGTAATCTTTTTTATTGTCTTCAGCTCCAATTGTGACTGCAGCCAAAATAACCGAATCGCCATAACGGGCCGTGACAGCACTGGCGGCTTGACCGGCCAAACGTCCATGTTCAAAAGAGAGAGTGCGACCTGCGACCTCGGTTGATTTACTAATTATTTTGTTCATTTGTTCTTTTGTTCTTTTGTTGTTCGAAGTTTTTGATATTCGAAGTACCTGTATTATACAGGATTGGTTTTATTTAGATAGACCGAGTTTTTTGATAATATCTTGGTATCTTTTTAAATCTTTCTTTTGTAAATAGAACAACAGCCTGCGGCGCTTACTGACCATCGACAATAATCCCCGGCGGGAATGCACGTCTTTTTTATGTTCTTTTAAATGTTCGGATAATTTAGTTATTTTTTCAGAAAGCAAAGCCACTTGAACTTCGGGAGAACCGGTATCCCCCTTGCCCACGGCATATTTTTTGATGATGTCTTGTTTGAAATCGGTTGCAAGTGCCATATTGGTTGTACCTCTCTTCCCCGCTCGGCGGGGTTTTCCCTCCTAAATCGAAACTTCGTTTCGCATCTTGCGATGTAAGAGGGAACAATTAACAAAAATAAAAGAGATAGGGCGTAAATGAGTAGTTCTTCACAACCCGACTTACGTTAATTTCTCTTAGATTATGTGCATTATAGCACAAATTTTACCTTCGGTCATTTCGAAGATCATCCCACATTTGTTCGTGTGCTTCGTTGGCATCAGGAACCACTAATTTACCAATCCCCCATAACACCGCTGCTCCCGCCGCTATTGTTCCCACACAATTAATACACAATAATATTAAATACGCTGCTATTTGAGCATTTCTAATAAGATTTGGATCTTGGTTTAATTCAAGTAGCATAAATTTATGCAGTGGTGGTGCCGCGGTAAATCTTGGGTTCGTACCAATCGTCGGCGGGGGAACTGGTTACCTGCCTGCCGGCAGGCAGGGTTGGGTTAGTTGGTTCATCGTTAGTTGGTTGGGAAACTGGGATAGAGCCGGCGGGGAAGCTGGAAGATGTAGCAACATCGGCTCTTTTGGCTCCACTACGCAAAAGAATTGCGGCGGCTTCAAAAGTATCGGCTGATACAAACGAGGCTTGATAATGCTCGGTGGAGAGTTCTAATCCGAGCAATAAGTTTGTGGAAATGTCGGAAGATATGGGAACATTTAGACTAGTAAGAATTTGTGTAGTTACTTCTGACAAAGACGGCCCATCCAGACGATATTGACTAATTTTTGGCAAGATATCCTTGGCATCCAGATAGATTTGTCCCAAATCGGCAGGGTCTTTTACTCCCACCATAATCACCAGATCCGCTTGAGCTCCGCCGGACACGAATTGTAATTTGTGATAATCGAGCCCAGCCGAACCGGCCTTGGGAGTCACCACCAATTGCAAAACAGTATTTTCGATATTGTATGAAACTTTGTCCACTATTTCTGTTTGCCCAGGGAAAGTAATTACCAGATTGCGGCTGCCAAAATTGTTGGTCACTGAATCTGCTCCCACCAAACGATGAACTTCCACGGTCATGGGATCCGAACAAGACACTTGAGCAGATTTATGAATTTGTTCCAGGCCTAATTTAAGTGACAAAGCCGCCGCTACGGCATCGAATCCAGGATTTTTGGGAAGAAGGATAGCAATATTACTGGCAGACTGGAGTTGAAGTTTCAAATCGTCGAAATTTTGTTTAGCCATGGATTTGAATTGCCATTATACTCCCGCCCACTTTGAAGTCAATGTAAGGGTTGAAAACAACACCAAATTCCTGACCCAGCTTTACTTTTTCGGTTTCAGTTTTACCAAGATGGAGAGATTTAATTTTTACTTCACGTCCTTCAACGCGAACAGTGTCCCCTTTTAGAATCTGGCCTTCGGTGCATTTACAGCCAGCGATACGAACGCCATTCATCTTAAATTCTGCCAGAATTTCGGCTTTTCCGGTAGTAATTTCGGTAACTTTGGGATGAACTAATTTGTCTACATAATCCAAAAGTTCGTAAATGATGTTAAAGGTTTTGACGGTCACTTTTTCAATTTCTGCAAGTTTTAAGGTACTGCCGGAAACCCGGACATTAAATCCCAAGACTTTAATTTTTAGAGGAGAGGCCGTTAATATATCTGACTCGGTGATATCGCCCGTGCCACTAAGTAAAATTTTTACTTCCGGGGGCAGAGAATAAGTAATGGCTTCTAAAGACCCGGCGACGTCGGCTTTGAGAATAATTTTAAACACCCCTGGTTCTATATCACCCCCTCCGACTCCCCCTCTTAAATTCTCACTTTCGATTCGTGGCCTCGCCGTAAGAGGGGGCGGGGAGGTAATATTATTTGATGGTCGAGTTGATAAAATTGATCCCACTGGGGGGACTTCGGAAAGACCAGACACTTCAACCGGAGTTGATGGTAAAGCAGGATCGACCGACAAGCTTCGGGCTTTGCCAATTAATTTTTCTCCTAAATAAATTGCGTCTGCCTGATGCAAAGTTCCGTCTTTGATAATCAACGTGGCCAGTGACCCCTTGCGCGGGTCCAAACTTGATTCCAGCACTATCGCTTGTAACGGTTTTTCTGGGTCGGCTTGAGCGGGATTTAAGTCGTTTATTAAGTGAATCAGATCAAGAAGTTCGGGTAAACCCTGACCGGTTTTGGCAGAAATTTCCACAGTCTCTCCGAGCCCCGCTAATTGAGACTTAACTTTCTCGGCCGAAGCTCCGGCGACATCCATTTTATTGATGGCAATGATCATGGGAATTTTGGCGGCTTGGATTGTTTCAATCGATTCTTTGGTTTGGGGCATCACTCCATCCACAGCCGAAACGACGAGAATAGCGATATCGGCAATTTGGCCGCCCCGGGAACGCATTTGGGAAAAAGCAGCATGACCGGGAGTATCTATAAAAGTGATTGGCAATTGGCTATTAGCATTTAGCAATTGGAAAGCCCGGGTGGATTGGGTAATACCGCCGGCTTCACGGGCAGCGATATTGGTTTTGTTTAAAGCGTCCAAAAGAGAGGTCTTGCCGTGATCGACATGACCCAAAACAACCACTATTGGGGGACGGTTCTTTATCATAAACTCTAAAACTCAAACACTAAATTCCAAATAAATTCCAAAGTCCAAATCTAAAAGTTTAAACCTTTTTGTTTATTCATTTACTATTTTTTCATTTGGATTTATTTGGTCATTGGGATTTTGAATTTCAGGTTCTGAACTTTTGATGTCTATGTGAACACCTGTAAGCTTACCTGCTAGTCTAGCATTTTGGCCTTCACGGCCAATAGCCAGAGACAATTGATCGGCCGGAGCTGTAACTTGGGCTGTTTTCTTTTTGAGGTCGACTTTGACAACCAGGTTAGCGGCCGGAGAAAGAGCTGAGGCCACAAACTTCTCCAGTTCTTCACTAAATTGGACAATGTCAATTTTTTCTCCGCCCAAATCATTGATAACTGCTTGCACCCGAACTCCTTTTTGACCCACACACGAACCCACTGGATCTACACCTGTTTGATGTGAATAGACCGCAATTTTGGTTCTAAATCCCGAATCTCTAGCAATGGCTTTTATTTCTACGGCTCCAGAATTTACCTCGGGAACTTCTCTCTTAAACAACTCCTTGATGAGATTTGGATTAGCCCGGGAAACAATTATCTCCCGGCCCCGCAGTGTTTCCCGGATACTATCTAAGTAAAAGGATAGTTTTTGATTGAGATGATAATTTTCTGAATGAACTTGTTCGGAAATGGGAAACAAGGCCTCAGCCCGGCCTAAATCTACAATAATGTCTCCACCGATAAAACGAATAATAGTTCCGCCTGCCAAAGTTCCTAGGCGTTTCTCAAATTCATCCACCATTGCTCCTTTTTCGGCTTCGCGGATTTTTTGCAAAATTACCTGACGGGCGGTTTGGGCGGCAATGCGGCCAAAACCGGGAGGAGTAATATTAGTTTTCTTTTTGCCGTTGATTTCGTAAATAACAGCTTCTCCAGATTGACCATCCAGCACTACATCATATTTATTTTCTTCGGAAAATTGACCGGGGTGATCTTTATGAAAAGCGGCTAAAATGGCTTGCTTAATCGTATCCATAATCACCTGAGGATCTAGGTTGCGTTCATGTGCCACCTGATTTAAAGCAGATGCAAATTCGGTGCGAGCTGTTGCTGTGTTGGCCATACAAGGGGCAATTTTAACAGATTCAAGCTTGAAGTACCACCCCCATATATATCACCCCGCCTTCGGCACCCCTCTTATTTTAAGAGGGGAAATTGTTAAGATATATTTGTGAGACGTAGACTAGTCTTTAATGCTCCACCTCTCAAAAATCGCAGAAAACAACTACGGAATAGAGCCACTGAAGCTGAGAGAATTCTATGGAGTTGTCTAAAAAATAATAAATTGGGATACAAATTTATCAGGCAATATAGCGTCGAAGGCTATGTAGTAGATTTTTATTGTCCCGACAAAAGATTAGCTGTAGAGCTCGACGGTGAACAGCACAAAAGTAATGTTGAATACGATGAATATCGAACCAAACTACTCAACGCTTGGGGGGTAAAAGTAATTCGGTTTTGGAATCAAGAAGTAAAAGAAAAACTTACAAAAGTACTTCATCAAATCGAATTGACTCTCCCCGCTTTGCCGTAGGCACGAGCGAAACGAGAATTTAAGAGGGGAGCGAGGAGGAGTGATATTAAGCTCTTTCAAACTCTTCCAGAATTCTTTTTTGTTTTGAGGAAAGTTTAGATGGCAGGTCGACGATGAGGCGGATGTAGAGATCGCCGCGATTGAGAACGCCTCGGCCGGAAAGACGGACCATGGTTCCGGGTTGAGTACCGGGGCGGATTTTGAGATCGAGATTTCCGTCCAAGGTTGAGACTTGGGTAGTGCCTCCCAAGATAGCTTCTACAAAAGACAGGTGATGATCTATATATATATCAGCCCCGTCACGGCGGAAACGCGGATCGTCCTGAACTTCAAAAGTAATATCGAAATCGGTAAAACGAAGGTGGGTACCGGTGTCGGCGCCAGCCGGGATTTTAATAGTATGCCGAGTGCCATCAATAGTAACGGTTTCACTACCGCCTTTGACGGCCGTAGCAAAAGGGATCTTTAAAGAATAGTGAGGCTTGGCTGGGCCGCGGCGGCCAAAAGGATTTTGGGAACCACCAAAAAATTGCTCAAAAATTTCAAAGGGGTCGGAAAATCCCCCCATATTAAAATCGGCAAATGGGTTGGCTCCCCCACCGGTGGAATATGAATATTGAAACGGACCCTGGCGGCCAGTTTGAGAACCAAAACCTCCAAATCCACCACCAGCTGATGGGTCAAAAGCTGAATGGCCAAATTGGTCATAGGCCTGCTTCTTTTTGGCATCTGACAAAACTTGGTAGGCTTCATTGATCTCTTTAAATTTGGTTTCCGCATCAGTCGCCTTGTTTCTATCCGGATGCCACTGCAAAGCTTTTTTGCGGTAAGCACTTTTGAGTTCTGCTTCGGAAGCAGTCTTGGATACTCCCAGCACTTCATAGTAATCACGTTTAGTGGACATATTAAAATAACTCACCCACCCTTCGGGTTCCCCCTCTCTTAAATTAAGAGAGGGGCCGAGAGTAAGTTACTTAATAGCAATTGTATATCAGGAGTGCTAGAAATTCCATTGGGGATTGAGAGAGTGAGGAGCTTCTGTTAAAATCTTTTGGTTATGGCGCAGGCTGATATTAAAACTACAAATAGAAACGTACCATCGGGACAGGTGCGGAACATTGGCATTATTGCCCATATTGACGCGGGCAAAACTACCACTTCGGAACGGATTTTGTTTTATACCGGAAAATCTTACAAAATTGGCGACATTGATGACGGCGATACCCAGATGGACTGGATGGAACAAGAAAAAGAACGCGGTATCACTATCGTTTCTGCCGCCACAACTACTTTTTGGACAGTAAAAGATGTTAATTCTCCGGTCAGTAACGAACCGTTCCGGATTAACTTAATTGATACCCCGGGACACGTGGATTTTACCGCCGAAGTGGAACGGTCCCTGCGGGTACTGGACGGAGCGGTCACAGTTTTAGACGCCGAAGAAACGGTACAATCGCAAACTGAAACAGTCTGGAGACAGGCCGATAAATACAAAGTACCCCGCATAATTTTTGTGAATAAAGTGGATAAACTGGGGGCCAATTTTGAAGGCACGGTCAAAGCGGTGATTGAAAGATTGGGAGCCAACCCGGCGGTCATGGCTTATCCCATCGGCGCTGAAAATTTATTCAAAGGAGTGGTTCTGCTTTTGGAACGCAAAGCTTTAATTTGGCAAGGCGACGAAACTGGAGCCAAATTCACAGAAGAAGAAGTACCGGCTGATATGAAAGAGGTGGTGGAAAAGTGGAGAGCAAAACTGGTGGAACAAATTAGTGAAACGGACGATGAATTGTTAACTAAATTCTTAAACGGCGAAGAGCCAACTATCAAAGAATTGAAGGTGGCCCTGCGTAAAGCCGTCATCGCTTACAAACTGGTACCGGTATATTCGGGAGCTTCACTGCGAAACAAGGGCGTGCAACCACTACTAGACGCCATTGTGGAATATTTGCCGTCTCCTGTAGATATTGACCATGTTAAAGGCATTAATCCCCAAACCGGAGAAGTGGAAGTCCGAAAAACTATCAACGAAGAAGCGTTTTGCGGACTGGCTTTTAAAGTGCAAACCGATCCACACGTGGGAAGAATTACTTATGTGCGGATTTATTCGGGAACCTTAAAAGCCGGACAAAGTATTTACAACGCTTCTAAATCAAAAGACGAAAAAATGTCACGGATGCTTTTGATGCATGCCAATAAGCGGGAGGAGATTGATCAGGCGTTTGCCGGAGAAATCGTGACTCTAGTGGGACTTCGGGAAACTACTACTGGAAACACCCTGTGTGATAAAGCCCATTTGATTGCATTGGAATCGATTACTTTTCCGGAACCAGTTATCTCTTTGGCTATTGAACCCAAAACCAAATCCGACCAGGAAAAAATGGGGTATGCTTTGAATAAATTGGGCGATGAAGATCCCACGTTTAGAATAAAAACCAATCAAGAAACCGGACAAACCATTATTTCCGGCATGGGCGAACTGCATTTGGAAATTATTGTGGACCGGATGAAAAGGGAATTTGGAGTGGAAGCATCTACCGGCGCCCCTCAAGTGGCTTACAAAGAGACGATCAAAAAGAGTGTGGAATCTGAAGGCAAGTATATCCGTCAATCTGGAGGTCGTGGACAATATGGTCACTGCTGGATAAAGCTGGAACCCCAAGTCCGTGGCGCGGGTTATGAATTTGTGGATGCCATTAAAGGAGGCTCTATTCCCAATGAATTTATTCCGGCTATTGAAAAAGGGGTCCGGGAGGCCATGGAAAATGGGGTACTGGCAGGATTTCCTACGGTGGACATGAAAGTGACACTGTTTGACGGAACTTATCATGATGTGGATTCCTCAGAAATGGCCTTTAAGATTGCCGGATCGATGGCGTTTCAATCTGGAACCAAGCAAGCCGACCCCACCCTTTTGGAACCAATTATGAAAGTGGAAGTATCCACCCCGGATGATTTTATGGGCGATGTGATTGGAGATTTGTCGTCCAAGCGGGCGCAAATTTTGGGAACTGATAAAAGAGGCAATCTGACGATTATTAATGCTTATGTGCCTCTGGCCGAACTGTCCGGATATGCTACTAAACTAAGATCCATGTCCCAGGGCCGGGCTACCTATTATATGGAGCCGTCACATTACGACGAAGTCCCCAGAAACATCCAGGAACAAATCGTAGCCAAGTCTGGAAAAACAATATCCAGTTAAACCGTTTTGTTTTTATGTTTAATCCACAGGTTCTTGAAAAATGGAAGTGTCAGTGTTGATAACAAAAAACCGATTGCTGGAACTATGGCGTTTAACCAAGGATTTGTAACCCGAATAGCATTCAAATAAAAGCCTTATATCCAACTTGTTTCCCAAGTTTTATCTTTTTCTACTCTCCGGTTCCTTTCTTCAATCTCTTTTAACCGACCTTCTAACTCTTTTATTGTCATACAGTCCTTTGCAAGAGATTCTCTATTTGAATTTTCAACTTGGGAATTTCATTGGTAACTACGTCCCACACAATCTCATAATCAACACCAAAATAATGATGAATCAATCTATCTCTCATCCCTGACATTTCTTTCCAGTCAACATCTGGGTGCAATTTTCTATAATCTTGGTTTACTTGCTTGGTTGCTTCACCAATAATTTCAAGGCTTCTGGCAAACGCCCGCATTTTGGTCTCATCTTTAAGAAACACCCCCATTTCGAGGCCTTTAGTCTCAGAAAATAAATAATCCACTTCTTTTAGGATATGTTTTAGATATTCTTCAGGCTGTTTGGACATATTTTATTTCTTTTTTGATATAGGGAGCGATGTATGGACTAACCGACTGGGGAGTTAAGACTTCCACCTCACGACCCATAAGCTTCTCTGCCAAGTCAGCTACTCCCAATAAGTTTTTGTAATTCTTTTGGCCAGGTAAAAATTCCACCAATAAATCTACATCACTATTATCGACCTGTTCATCCCTCACAAATGACCCAAATAAACCCACTCGGTTTGCACCTAAATCACGAAAAGCTTGTTTATTGTCAAGTATTAATTTAAAAATTTGTTGTTTGTTGTCTGCCATAAGACCATTATATCTATCTTATACAAGTTAGCAACTTAAAACTTAAGATTTCCCTCTTGCAAATGGGTTTGGGATCAATGAAGATTTAAGAATTAAAGATAATGAAAAATGCGCTGATACTTCATGGGTGGCCGGAACATAGAGTGGATAAGTATTTTTTGACAGAACATTTAAGAAAATCGGGTTACCAGGTGCTGACGCCGGATATGTTTGTGCGGGGTTATGTGTTTGATCCAAAAAATGTAGTGGCGAAGGTGAAAGAATTGTTGAACGGAGAAAGGTTGGATTTTGCGGTGGGAATTTCCCTGGGAGGATTGATATTGCCTCATGTGGCTCTAGAATATCCGGAGGCCAAACTATTATTTATGTCTACTGGTCCTTATCTAAAAGCCGATTCTCCTTTTTTTAATTTTATTTTGGGGTTATTTAGAAATATCTGGGTTCTAAAGATGATGAGTTGGGTTTTGAAACTGCCAACACCAATTCTGGCCGTATTTTATAAATTGGGTAGCCCTTTTAATGGAACGGTCGAAGAACACGTGGAATACGATCGGGATATGGAGCATAACATTAATTTGGTACGGGGAATTCCGGTAGAAGAAGAGGCTGAAATCATTGGATTTGTACATCGGGCTGATAACACCGAGTTATTGAGAAAGATAAAAAATAAGACAATTATTTTTAACGGAGAAAAAGATTTATTTATGCCAGCAGGAAGAGGAAAGCTGTTACATAAATTACTGGAAAACAGTGAACTGGTAATAAATGACGGAGAACACTTTAATGTTTTTGGAGAAAAAGATTTGCCGAGAGTGGATGAGTTTTTGGGACTTGCAAATGGATTTGGGATCAAGTAGAATCATTTTACGTTCGAAAGAACTTTATTTTTATGGCTACATTTGTAAGAAGCAAACCACATGTAAATATTGGAACCATCGGTCACGTTGATCATGGTAAAACTACCTTGACTTCAGCTATCACTATAGTGCTGGCCAAAAAAGGTTGGGCTGTGGCCAAAAAATACGAAGATATCGACTCCGCCCCTGAAGAAAAAGCCCGTGGAGTAACCATTAATCTTTCTCATCAAGAATACGAAACCGCCAAGAGACATTACGCTCACATCGACGCTCCAGGACACGCAGATTACATCAAAAATATGATTACCGGGGCTGCTCAAATGGACGGAGCTATTTTGGTAGTTTCTGCTCCAGACGGACCCATGCCTCAAACCCGTGAACATATTCTTCTCGCTAAGCAGGTCAACGTTCCCGCTATTGTGGTGTTTATGAACAAATGTGACATGGTAGACGACGCTGAACTTTTGGACTTGGTAGAAATGGAAATCCGCGAGTTGTTAACCAAATATGGATTCCCAGGAGACAAAGTTCCAGTTGTCCGCGGTTCTGCTTTAAAAGCCACTGAAGGCGATGCTAAGTACGAAGAAAAGATTTTGGAACTGATGGATAAAGTGGATGAATATATTCCAGATCCAATCCGCGATTTGGACAAACCATTTTTGATGCCAGTTGAAGACGTCTTCTCTATCAAGGGCCGTGGAACCGTAGTCACTGGCCGGATTGAACGCGGAGTGGTCAAAGTTAACGAATCTATTGAAATAGTCGGTATTAAACCCACGCAAACAACTGTTGTAACCGGCGTGGAACCAGGATCCGTGACTCCTCACACGGAGTTTGAAGCAGAAGTATACATTCTTACCAAAGAGGAAGGTGGACGTCATACCTCATTCTTCTCAGGTTATCGACCTCAGTTTTATATCCGGACGACAGATGTAACCGGTGAAGTTACTCTAAACGAAGGAGTAGAAATGGTCATGCCGGGAGACAGCGCCAAAATGAAAGTGAAGTTAATCGTGCCAGTGGCCTTGGAAGAAGGACTTCGGTTTGCCATCCGTGAGGGTGGAAAGACAGTCGGAGCCGGCGCGGTGACCAAAATCATCAGTTAAGGCTGGTGAAAATTACTTAATTGAGGCCGCCCGAGCCTCATTTTTTTGCACATTACAACAATGGCCAAAGGAAGACTACGAGTTCGCTTAAAATCATACGACCATCGCGTCTTAGATGAGGCGGCCGCAAAGATTTTACAAACAGCACTGGCAACAGGAGCTCGGGTAGTTGGACCTGTCCCCCTGCCTACGGATCGAAAACTCATTGCAGTCACCTCTTCCCCCCATGTTGACAAGAACGCCCGTGAGCATTTTGAGATGCTGATTCACAAGCGTTTGATAGATATTCTTGATCCTACCGACAAAACCATCGATTCACTGTCCCGCATGGATTTGGCTGCCGGAGTCGATATTGAGGTGAAGATGTAGGCTGTTTCTGTTATAATGCTGCCTAATGCTAAAGCATACTGTCCCGGTCTAATCGGGGTAAGTGCGGAGTGCTACTTTTTTGTAACCCCGCTATTGCGGGGTTTTTTATCGTCTATTTTATGTTAAACACCATATTTGCCAAAAAGCTAGGAATGGAACAACGCTTTGCCACGGACGGCAAACGCTTGGGTGTGACTTTATTGTCGGTTTTTCCTTTGTCTGTAAGTGGTTTTAAAACCATAGAAAAACATGGTTATACAGCCGCAATTTTAAAATACGGTACCAGTTTGCACGAGGTTCGTGGTGACTTTACCGGTGTAGAGATAGGATCGGAAATTAAACCCGGGGAATTCCTGAAATCTGGTGATAAAGTTTCGGTAACCGGGATTTCCAAGGGTAAGGGATTTGCCGGAGTGGTTAAGAAATATCATTTTAGCGGCGGTCCCAGAACTCATGGTCAATCTAACCGAGAACGGTCAAGGGGAAGTTCGGGATCGGGAACCACACCTGGTAGGGTGTACAAAGGTAAGCGCATGGCCGGCAGAATGGGTGGAGAAACAATTACTGAGAAAAGAATCAAGGTGGTAGATTACAACGAAGAAAACAAGTCTTTAGTTTTAAATGGATCTATCCCCGGATTTAAAAGAGGGATAGTGAGAATTACCAAAAAATGAGTAGCGCTATTACATACAATTTGAAAGGCGAAACCCAACCGGCTACCAGTTTACCGACCAGTTTATTTGGGGTTAAAGTCTCAAACTCTCTTTTGGCACAAGCTGTAAGGGTATTTTTGGGCAATCAAAGAGCAGCTTCGGCCAAAACTTTAACCCGATCCGATGTTAACCGAACTAAAGCCAAGTGGTTTAAACAAAAAGGTACCGGTCGGGCCAGGCATGGGTCCAGAGCCGCCCCGATTTTTGTCGGAGGAGGAATTTCTCACGGACCAGACGGAACGCAAAATTTCTCTCTGGAAATGCCAAACAAAATGCGTCGAACCGCTTTCTTGGGAGCACTGTCCCTTAAAGCAACCAACAAAAAAGTATTTGTGATATCTAATCCGGAAAAGTCACTTGGGAAAACAAAGGATGTTACAAATATCTTTACCAAGATTGGTAAAGGGAAGAATTTGGTGGTAGTCGATACCAAAGTAACAGGCTTTACCAGAGCGATCAGAAATATTCCCTTGGTAACTATTGCCAAAGCCCAAAATCTCAACACTTATTCTGTCATGGCTGCCGGCAACTTGGTGCTAACACCGGGAGCTATAGAAGAAATGACAAAAATATATGCAAAATAAATTTTTTCTCAAACCACTACGAACCGAAAAAACCATGCGTGAGATAGCAAAAAATAAGTATGCTTTTGGAGTGGATGCGGCCGCCACCAAAACTGATATCAAAAAGATAGCCCAGGAAGTCTTTGGAATCAAAGTTGTGAGTATGCAAACCATAAAAGTGCATGGCAAAAAATATAAAACTGGGAAAAAGGGACTATATGGTAGACATTCGGATTGGAAAAAAGCAATTATCGAAATCCAGGCTGGACAAAAAATTGATTTATTTGAAGCCGCACCAATTAAATAAATATGGCTCTTAAATTATATAAACCCATTACCCCTGGCATGAGACTGTCTTCTAGACTAGATAATTCAGCGCTTTCCAGCGACCGACCCCAAAAAGGTTTGGTTCGATTACTTCCTAAAAGATCTGGTAGAAACGCCAGTGGCAAAGTTACGGTCAGACACCAGGGTGGCAGACACAAAAGATTTTTACGGGAAGTTGACTGGAAACGCGAAAAATTGGGTATTCCGGCTGTCGTGGAAAGTCTGGAATATGATCCCAACCGAACTGCCAATCTGGCACTTTTGAAATATCAAACCGGCGAAAGAAAATACATCCTAGCCCCCGAGGGACTAAAAATTGGCCAGACTGTGATGTCTGGAGACATGGCGTCTTTAACCGTAGGAAACTGCCTCCCTTTATCGGCTATTCCTGTCGGAACTTTGGTACATGCTTTAGAAATTGCTCCCGGCAAAGGAGCCCAACTTGCCAGAGGTGCCGGAGCCGCCGCAATAATCTCCGGTTTCGAAGAATCGTTTGCTCTGGTAAAATTACCGTCAGGCGAAATCAGAAGATTTAATCCCAAGGCCATAGCTACTATCGGCCAAGTGGGAAATATTGATTGGAAAAACGTAAATTTGGGTAAAGCCGGCAGATCCCGTCACATGGGTGTTAGACCCACTGTTCGGGGAACCGCTCAAAATCCTCATTCCCATCCGCACGGAGGTGGAGAAGGACGATCTGGAGAAGGTATGCATCCTAAGACCCCGTGGGGAAAGTCTGCCCGTGGCACACACACCAGAAAAAAGTCTAAGCACTCAGCAAGATTAATCGTGCAAAGACGAAAATAAAATATATGTCTAGAAGCAATAAAAAAGGACCATACGTAGACCCCAAACTTCTGATTAAAATTCAGAGGATGGCAGGTGGAACCAAATCTCCCATCAAAACCTGGTCGCGTGACAGTCAAGTTTCACCGGAGTTTGTGGGGCACACCTTTTCTGTACACAATGGAAACAAATTCATTGACGTTTTTATCAACGAATCGATGGTCGGTCATAGATTGGGCGAATTTTCCCCCACCCGATCATTTAGAGGACATGGAGCCATAGTTAAAAGAACCATGGATAAAACATGATGAAAAAAATTGTTGCCAAAGCCAGTTTCGTTAAAGGATCACCCAGAAAATTTAGGCTGGTGGCTAGATCTTTGGAAAATATGAGCCTGGAAAAGGCCATTATTGCCGCCCGGGCAATTCAAAAAAGAACCGCCGGAACTCTCATCGACGTTTTAGAACAAGCTCTGGGCAACGCTAAAAACAATTTTAAGTTGTCTCCCGAAAACTTGGTCGTCTCGTCAATTATTATCGGTGAAGGCCCCCGGTTTAAAAGACAAGACGTTCACGCCCACGGAGCCCGTTTCGGAGGCGGAGTCCGTCACAAAAAGCTTTCACATATTACTATTGAATTAAAGGAGAAAAATGGGAAATAAAGTAAATCCTATTGGATATCGTATTCCTCTCAATCCAACTCTAGCTTGGAAGTCGAGATGGTTTTCTACCCGTCCTGCCATATATAAAGCCCATTTAGGAGAAGACGTACTTTTGAGAAAAACTTTAATGAAAAAATTAGCAATTGCCGGAGTTAATCGGGTAGAAATAGAAAGATCATTAAAATCAATGAAAATTATCATTTTTGTCTCCCGACCCGGTGTTGTAATTGGACGGGGAGGATCTGGGCTTGAAGATTTGAAAAAATTTATCGTTTCCAAACTTAAAACTACTTCCAAAATTGAACTACAAGTTGAAGAAGTAAAACAACCCGATCTTTCAGCTTACCTCGTGGCTACCAGAGTTGCCGAACAACTGGAAAAACGCATGTCTTCACGGCGTGTGGCCAAAAAAACCATTGAAAAATGTATGCTGGCAGGAGCAGGTGGAGTAAAAATATTGATCGCTGGCCGTATCAACGGAGCCGAAATTGCCAGACGCGAATTGTACAACTCACCTACCGGATCGGTGCCTTTACAAACTTTGAGAGCTGATATAGATTACGCCCAAGTTCCAGCTCTCACCCGCTCTGGTTACGTGGGAGTGAAAGTTTGGATTTTTAAAGGAGAAAAATAACTATGATGCAACCCAAAAAATCAAAATTTAGAAAACAATTTAAAGGTAAAATGCACGGGGTGGCCTCCCGAGGTACCAATGTAGATTTTGGAGAGTTTGGATTAAAAGCTCTAGAACATGGTTGGATGTCTGCCCGACAAATTGAGGCTGCCCGTAAAGCCATCTCTCACCATATTCAAAGAGGTGGAAAAGTTTGGATTCGGGTTTTTCCAGACAAGCCAGTTACCAAAAAAGCCCTAGGCACCCGTATGGGTTCTGGTAAGGGAGATATCGACCGTTATGTGTGTGTAGTCAGACCCGGAAAAATTTTATTTGAAGTGGCGGGGGTATCAGAAATTTTATGCCGTGAAGCTTTTAGAAATGCCTCTGCAAAATTACCCTTTAAAACCCGCTTTGAAGGAAAAACTATATGAAAAGAGAGCTACTATTCGTTAACACTCATAGATCTTTTCATATATCTCGTTGATACTCGCTATGAAATTCAAATTACAATATAAGCCCATGACTATGGTAGAATTACGCGCCGAGGAGCTTAAACTCTATCCTCAAATTTCTAAGGCAAAAATTGATATGGCTGTCGGCCGAGAGAAAAATAACCGAAAAGTTTTTATTTTAAGAAAGCGACTCGCAGCTGTTAAATCTTATATCTCAAATTTAATATGAAATACATTATTGGAAAAATTAAATCTGCAAAAATGAACCAAACGGTGGTGGTGGTAACTGACCGTTCCCGACCTCATCCTAAATACGGCAAACGTATCACCAAAACTTCCAAATTTATGGCCCATAACGAGCTGGAAGCCAAAGTTGGAGATACCGTAAAAATTATGGAGACCGCACCAGTTAGCCGTTTGAAAAGATGGAAAGTTGTGGAGGTAATTAAATGATTCAAATTAGATCCATTCTCGTACCAGCCGACAATTCCGGAGCCCGGATTCTCAGAGTGATCCAGGTTCACGGCGGATCTAAAAGAAAATATGGCCATCTTGGCGACATGGTTACGGCTGTGGTGGACGGAGCAGATTCCAATGCCGCTGTTCATGATTCCGAAGTCGTAAAAGCGGTGATTGTCAGAGTCAAAAAAGCTACCAATCGAAATGACGGCAGTTATATACGCTTTGACGACAACGCTGGAGTGGTCATTGATCCCAAATCCAAAGATCCCCGCGGTAGCCGGATTTTTGGACCGATTGCCCGAGAAGTTAAAGACGCCGGATATGCAAAAATCGCATCTCTGGCTTCAGAAGTACTATGAAAATCAAAAAAGGCGATTTAATTAGAGTCATGATTGGCCGTGATCGCGGACGCGAGGTCAAAGTTGAACGGGTTTTTCCAAAAAAAGGGACAGTCCTGGCAACCGGTGTCAATCAATACAAAAAACACCGCAAACCGGCGCAGGACAAACCCGGAGAAGTAGTCACTCTAGATCGTCCGCTCGACGTATCCAAGGTGGCTCTAGTTTGTCCCAAATGCAAACAAATAACCCGCGTGGGATATAAAATTATCGATGCCAAAAAAATCCGTATTTGCCGAAAATGTAAATACGATGTAGATACAAAAGTGCAAAGTGACAAAGTTACTAAAAAAGTTACCAAAAAAGTAAAAAAATAAATATGAATTTAAGACAAACATATACAGAACAGATTGTTCCCACACTGACCAAAGAATTTGGCATTAAAAATATCATGGCAGTTCCAAAAATGACAAAGGTTGTGCTAAACATTGGTTTAAAAGAAGCGGCTCACGATAAAGGCGTCTTAGACAAGACTGTGGCTTGGTTTGAAGCTATCGCCGGTCAAAAAGCCAAAGTAACCAAAGCCAAGACTTCGATTGCCAATTTCAAACTGAGAGAAAATGATCCTGTGGGAATCACGGTGACTTTACGTGGAACTAGAATGTATGATTTTATGACCAAATTGTTTACTATAGTTCTCCCCCGCATTCGTGATTTTCAAGGCGTATCCAAAGCTTCTTTTGACAAGCAAGGAAATTATACTTTAGGTATGCCTGAACAAATTGTTTTCCCAGAAGTTGATTACACCAAAATTGATAAGGTTAGAGGATTGGAAATTACTTTTGTTAATTCGGTCGCCGATGCAAAACAAGCTTACCGTTTGTTAGAACTATTGGGAATGCCGTTTACAAAACAAATAGCAAAGAAAAAATAATATATGGCCAAAACATCACAAGTCGTCAGACAAACCATGCACAAACTCAAGTACCAGGACAGGTATCGAAACCGCTGTCAGTTTTGTGGCAGGCCTAGAGGATATATGCGGTTATTTGGGGTATGCCGGTTGTGCTTTAGGGAGCTAGCACATCGCGGTGAATTACCCGGAATTAAAAAGGCATCATGGTAAACGACTATCTTTCAGATCTGGTGATCCGCATCAAAAATGCGTATCTTTCTCATGCCACAGAACTGGTTATGCCCTGGACCAGAACCGGAGAAGCGGTGTGTATAGTTTTGGTACAGTCGGGATACTTAACTTCTGCTAAAAAAACCGAAGACGGATTGGTGCTGGTTTTAAAATATAACAAAAAATCCCCAGCTCTTACCAATATTCGCCGAATTAGCAAACCCGGACGCCGGGTGTATACCGGAATCAAAACTTTACCCAGAGTTTTGGGGGGCTTGGGAATGAGCATTTTATCTACTCCCAAAGGAGTGATGAGTGAAAAAGAGGCTAGAAAGTTAAAAGTTGGCGGCGAAATACTCGCCCAAGTCTGGTAGTTCGATGAACTCACTATTATGTCAAGAATAGGCAAATTACCAATAAGTATTCCAGCGTCGATCACAGTAGATATACGTGACGGATTAGTTGTGGTTTCCGGACCCAAAGGAGAACTCGCTACTAAAATTCCAACCGGGGTCAAAGTTACTCGCGAAGAAGACAAAATCATAGTAAATAGTGAGATGTCCAATCTGCACGGCTTAATCCGAACTCTAATCAACAATTGTGTGCTGGGAGTAACTCAAGGCTGGACCCGGGTGTTAGAACTTAACGGCACCGGATACCGGGCCAATACTACTGGAGCTGAATTGAATTTGGCTTTGGGATTTTCTCACCCAGTAGTGGTCAAAGCTCCGACTGGTATAACTTTTACTATTGCTGAAAACAAGATCACTGTTTTAGGAGCTGACAAAGTGGTTGTTGGCGAAGTAGCTGCTAAAATAAGAAAACTTAGGCCGGCCGACGTGTACAAAGCCAAAGGATTTAAATATGAAGGTGAAGTCATCCGCCGAAAGGCAGGAAAAGCTGCCAAGGCCGGAACTACAGGAGGAAAATAATATGCTAAAAAGATATTTCAATTCTCAACAACGCCGTAAAGTCTCAACCAGAATGAAAATTAAGAAACATTCAGTCTTGCCCAGACTTTCTGTTTTTCGTTCCAATAAATATATGAGCGCTCAAATTATTGATGACAAAAAAGGTGTGACCATAGCCGGAGCCAGAGACAAATCAGCGGAAACAGTAGGTACCCAAATTGCTACAGCTGCTATTAAAGCTGGAATCAAAAAGATTGTTTTTGACCGCGGTTCGTATCAATATCATGGTAGAGTCAAGCAGTTAGCGGATGCCGCCAGGAAAGCGGGCTTAAAGTTCTAAAAATATGAATAACAACATGCGTCGTAATAATAATTCAAACTATATTCCCGAAGTCAAAGAATTCGAGGAAAAAGTTGTGCAAGTCAACCGGGTGAGTAAAAAAACCAAGGGAGGTAATCATATGTCATTTGCGGCTTTGGTCGTGGTGGGTGATAAAAAAGGCCGGGTAGGCGCGGGATTGGGTAAAGCCCCCGATGTGGCCGCAGCGGTGGGAAAAGCCACCTTGTATGCCAAAAGACACTTTATAACTGTGCCCATGAAAGGTACGACTATTCCTCATGAGGTAAGATTAAAAATGGGAGCGGCCCAAATTATTATGAAACCGGCCCCAGTGGGAACCGGAGTGATCGCTGGCGGAACGGTCCGGGCGGTTTTGGAAGCGGCTGGAGTCCGCGATGTGGTATCTAAAATATTGGGTACTAAAAACAAAATTAGCAATGTCTACGCCGCTATCGCAGCCTTAAAAAGTTTACGTTCATTAGAAAAATAATATGAATTTATCCGAATTACCAAAATTAGTTTCTCGAAGTGCTAAAAGAGTTGGCCGGGGTATGGGTTCTGGCAAGGGCAGTCATACTAGTGGCCGAGGAACCAAAGGCCAAAAAGCTCGGGAAGATGTGAAGATCACTATGGAAGGCACCAAATTCAAAAAAGGTTTAATAAAAAGACTACCTTTTTTGCGAGGAAAGAGTTTGTTTAAACCGACCAAAAATAAACCCGTGGCCGTTTCCCTTTCCCGCCTTTTGGACTGGGCCGAAGCCACTCCAGTAACAATTGAGAATTTAGTTAAAAAGGGTATGGTTGCCTCTGATACTCCTTTGGTAAAATTGGTCGGTAATGCCAAAATTACCAAAGCTTTGAAAGTAAAAGTGTTGGTTTCAACCGGCGCCAAAAAAATAATCGAAAAAGCTGGCGGGAGCATAGAAAGTCAGGTATAATCTGGTAGCTTATGGATAAGATTTGGAAGACGATATCTCAGCTGTGGAAAAGCCGTGAGATACGCAATAAATTACTGTTTACGGCCGGAATTTTATTTGTGTATAGACTCTTGGCCCACGTCCCGGTATCCGGAGTAGACAGAGTAGCTTTACAAAATCTGTTTTCAGGAAACCAGTTACTCGGACTTTTGGACATTTTCTCCGGAGGCACTTTGGCCAATTTTTCCTTGATCGCCCTAGGCTTGGGCCCTTACATCAACGCCAGTATCATCTTTCAACTTCTGACCATGATTATCCCCAAACTGGAAGAACTGTCCAAAGAGGGAGAATACGGCCGAGAATTAATCAATCAATATACCCGGCTTCTGGCTGTGCCTATTTCTATTTTACAAGGATTTGGAATGTACGCTCTGCTCCGCAGCCAAAACGTCATCGGAAATTTAAATCCTTTTATGCTGTTGGCACTTCTCGTAACTTTGGTTACCGGTACGATTTTGTCCGTATGGCTGGGGGAATTAATCACCGAATACGGTATCGGTAATGGTGTGTCCATTTTGATTTTTGCCGGTATCGTAGGCAGACTACCTGTAACTTTGGGTCAAACTGCCGCTACTTTTGAAACAGTGAGTAGTTTTAATCTCTTGGTTTTTGCCATAGTCTCTCTGGTGGTAGTTGTGAGCATTGTCTTTATGAATGAAGCCTCCCGAAATATTGCCGTGGCTTATGCCAGGCGGGTCAGGGGCGGCAAAGTATACGGCGGACAGGCTACTCATTTACCCCTGCGTTTGAACCAAGCCGGAGTTATCCCCATCATCTTTGCTGTATCCATGGTTCTTATCCCCTCTCTGGTGGCCCGCTTTTTGGAACAGGTAAATAACCCAGCCGTTGTAAATGCCGCTCGGACTGTAGCTACTTTTATGACTCCCAACGGCACGGCTTACAATGTGATTTATTTTGCCCTAGTTGTAGGATTTACTTATTTTTATACCGCGGTGGTATTTAATCCGCAAAAAATTGCCGAAGAGATTAAAAAATATGGCGGATTTATTCCCGGTATCCGTCCCGGAGAACCCACGGCTCAATATTTAAACTGGGTTCTGAATAGAATCACTTTAGTAGGTGCCATCTTTTTGGGCGTAATAGCTATTCTTCCCGCCATTGTTCAAAGAGGGTTTAATATCTCCACTCTTTCTATTGGCGGCACCGGAATTCTTATCGTAGTTTCGGTGGTTTTGGAAACTACTAAATCTTTGCAATCCCAGATGTCCATTAGAAGCTACGACAGTTTCCTCAAGGCATGAACATAATTATTTTGGGACCACAAGGGTCGGGCAAGGGAACACAAGCGGGCTTGTTGGTACAAAAATACGGTTTGAAACATTTAGAAATTGGGAAAGTTTTAAGAAGTGTGGCCAATTCTGATAACGAATATTCGACTAAAATTAAAGAGTCATTAAATAGTGGCCAACTCGTCCCGGATGAATATGTAAAACTGCTTGCTTGGGATTTTATCAGTAAAAATGGAACTGAACACGGTTTTTTGTTTGATGGATACCCCAGGTCTGTCCTTCAATATGAGGATCTAAAAGATATGTTGGCCCGAAAAGGTGTAAAAATAAATGCAGTAATTGATATAGAGATATCTGAGAAAGAATCAGTCAAAAGATTATCAGCGCGGAGAGCTCTTGAAAATAGAGATGATGATCATCCCGAGGCGATCAAGCGCCGCTTGGAAATATATAGACAGCAAACCCACCCAGTATTTGAAAAGGCTTGTGAGGAAGGAATTGGCATAGAAATTAATGGCGAACAAAGTATCGAAAAAGTCCACCAGGATATTGTCTCCAAACTATGACCAGAATTTCTATAAAAACCCCTCAGGATATTGCAGTGATGGCGGAGGGTGGAAAAAAACTGTCTAAAATAAAAGCGGATCTGGTTGGTGCGGTCAAACCGGGAGTGACGACTTTGGAACTGGATAATCTAGCTAAAGATTTGATTAAACAAGCTGGTGGTAAACCCTCATTTGCCATGGTGCCGGGATACAAATGGGCTACTTGTATTAATATTAATGATGTAGTGGTACACGGAGTGCCAAACGATACCAAAATTAGAGCCGGTGATAAGGTGGGGATTGACGTGGGAATATATTATCTCGGATTTCACACTGATACTTCCACCACTACGGTGGCAAATCCCAAATCCCAAGCCCGCCTGCCGGACGGGCAGGTTCCAAATCCCAAAATAGAAAAGTTTCTAGAGATTGGAAGATTGGCACTAAAAAGAGCGATTACACAAGCCAAACCGGGAAAGAGAATAGCGGACATATCTGAGGCCATGCAAACAACTGTCGAAGAAGCTGGATATTCAGCGGTCAGAGCTTTGACCGGACACGGAGTGGGTAGGCAATTGCACGAAGAACCAGCCATCCCCTGTTTTGTAATGGGAGATCCCAAAAGATCGATAAAAATCGTGCCTGGCATGGTGCTGGCCATTGAAGTTATGTACAATGCCGGTAGTTCAGATGTGATCTATCAAAACGACGATGGCTGGACAATAGCCACGGCCGATGGTAAAATATCTGGGCTATTTGAAGAGACTGTGGCCGTCACGGATCAAGGGCCGGTAGTCCTAACTTAATGTTTACAGAACAACTCGGAACAATCATTGAACATCTGCCTAATGCCATGTTTCGGGTACAAATGGAGGACGGCCGCATAGCCTTGTGTACCATCGCCGGCAGAATGCGTTTAAACCGCATAAAAGTCTTACCGGGTGATCGGGTCAGAATCGAATTTAGTGAATATGACCAAGCCCGCGGCCGGATAGTTTATAAAATAAAATCGTGAAAGTCCAAGCATCAGTCAAAGTCCGTTGCAGAAATTGCAAAATTATTAAGCGCCGTGGGGTGTTATTTGTGATTTGCACCGACCCCAAGCATAAACAACGCCAAGGATAAATTATGCCACGTATTGCCGGAACCGATATTCCTGACAAAAAAAGATTGGATATTTCTTTAACATATGTTTACGGTGTAGGCCGGAGAAATGTTCTAAACATTTTAAAGAAAGCCGAAATAGACGCCTCACTTAAGGCTTCCGAACTTACTCCGGAACAAGTAGCCAAATTACAAAAAATAGTTGATGCCATGAAAGTTGAAGGAGATCTTAGAAAGGAAGTTTCGCAAAATATCGTGAGACTTAAAGAAATTGGATCCCTGCGGGGATATAGACATTCCAAGGGTTTGCCAGTCCGAGGTCAGCGGACTCGGACCAATGCCCGCACCAAAAGAGGTAAAAGAGTGACTATCGGAGCTCTAAAGAAAGAAGTCATGGCCAAAGTAGACGCGGCCAAAAAGGAAAAGGAGGCCAGTAAATAATATGAGTAATACAAACGGTAAGGTCTATGTGACTGCTACTTTCAACAACACTCTGGTTTCCATCACCGATACTACCGGTAATGTGGTGGCTTGGGGATCTGCCGGATCAGCCGGGTTTAAGGGCGCCAGACGGTCTACTCCATTTGCCGCCACTACTGCCGTAGATACGGTCGCCCGTAAAGCCATGGCCAAAGGTATCCGTGAGGTGGAAGTATTTCTCAAGGGTCCGGGGTCCGGACGTGATGCCGCCCTGCGGGCTCTCAAAAGCGCAGGCATGAAGATGAACCTGATTGCCGACGTCACCCCTGTTCCCCACAACGGCGTCCGTCTAAAGAAAAGAAGAAGAGTATAAACAATCTTTCAATCAACCAATTCCAAATACTACAAATCAATACTACGAATCATTTTTCCGAGCATTAATCAAAATCTTACTCAAGATAGCTGCAATCTCCGAACATTCTTGTTCAATCTCTTTTGTTTTGGATATTAAATTTGGATTTAATCTGGTTAATAGTCTCAACCAATAGAGAGTCTCTTTTGATTCTTTTCTAGCGATAGAAAATGTGTGTAAAAATTCTTTTTTAGTCAATGTCCCATCTGCTTCACTAGCGTTAGCTCCGATTGAACAAGTAGATCTAATTATTTGTTTTAATATTTCGCTATTTTCTAAATTTCTGGGAACCAAACGAAGAAATAAAATTACTTTATAAACAAACTCGTCTATCCTAAAATAAATGTCTATTTTAGATTTGTCATTTGGCATTGACTGATTCTTGATTTTTAGTTTACCACTTCGCCTTCTTCAACTTTTTTGTCGTCTGTTTTATCTTCGGGTTGATCTTTCCCCCCTTCGCTCTTCGGAGCTTCGGTAGGGGCGCTGTACATTGCGCTTCCTAGTTTCTGCATGGACTCCATCAGGTCTTTAGATTTGGCTTCCAAATCTTCTTTGGTGCCGTTTTCCAAAATATCTTTGAGAGCTTTGACCTTTTCCTCAACTTCTTTTTTCAAAGCTGGGTCGGCTTTATCTCCTGAGTCTTTTAGAGTTTTTTCGGCCGTAAAAATCATCGAATCGGCTTGATTTTTGGACTCGATCTTGGCTTTTTTCTCGGCGTCTTCTGTAGCATGAGCCTCGGCTTCCTTGCGCATACGCTCAACTTCTTTCTCGTCTAAATTAGTGGAGTTGGTAATAGAAATATGCTGCATTTTATTAGTTGCCTTATCGAGAGCTTTGACGTTGAGAATACCAGAAGCGTCTATGTCGAAAGTAACTTCGATTTGAGGTACTCCGCGGGGGGCGGGAGGAATGCCATCCAGAATAAAGCGACCGAGAGTCTTATTATCCGAGGCCATGGGGCGTTCTCCCTGGAGAACATGAATCTCGACTGAGGTTTGAGAATCAGCAGCAGTAGAAAAGACTTGAGATTTAGAAGTAGGGATAGTAGTGTTTCTATCGATTAATGGTGTCATGACCGATCCAAGAGTCTCTAGTCCCAGTGTTAAAGGAGTAACATCCAAAAGAACCACGTCTTTGACATCCCCCGTAAGAACACCGCCCTGGATGGCTGCGCCAACAGCTACTACTTCATCAGGATTGACTGATTTGTTGGGCTCTTTACCAAAGAATTTCTTGACTACTTCAATAACGGCTGGCATGCGAGTCATACCTCCAACTAAAACCACTTCGTCAATTTTGGAAATATCGATCTTGGCATCTTTGAGACAGGCTCTGACGGGAATGATAGTTTTTTGTATCAGAGAATCAACCAGAGATTCCAGTTTGGCACGAGTGAGCTTGAGATTAAGATGCAATGGTTGGCCGTTGTTTTGGGTGATGTAGGGTTGATTAATTTCGGTTTCCATGGCCGAACTCAATTCGATTTTGGCTTTTTCAGCAGCGTCGCGCACACGTTGCAGAGCTTGGGTGTCTTTTTTGAGATCAACCCCATTGTCCTTTTTGAATTCATCGATAATCCAATTCATGATGACCTGGTCAAAATCATCGCCACCCAAATGAGTGTCGCCATTAGTAGCCTTAACTTCAAACACTCCGTCCCCAAGTTCCAAAATAGAAATATCAAAGGTTCCTCCGCCCAAATCGTAAACAGCTACAGTATGTGCGTTCTTTTTATCTAACCCATAAGCCAAGGCGGCGGCGGTAGGTTCGTTGATAATTCTCTCCACCGTCAGACCAGCGATTTCTCCGGCCTGTTTGGTAGCCTGACGCTGCGAATCGTCAAAATAAGCAGGAACAGTGATGACAGCGCGAGTAACGATTTGTCCTAAATAAGCTTCGGCGTGAGCTTTCATGGTCTGAAGGATTTTGGCGGAAATTTCCTGGGGAGTATAAACTTTGCCATCAATTTCGACACAGGCCATGTTGTCTTTGCCGGCAACTATCTTATAGGGAACCATTTCCTGAGTACGCTTGACTTCGGAATCGGAGAATTTGCGACCCATCAGACGCTTGATGGAGTAAATAGTATTTTTGGGATTGAGGATCATTTGCCGCTTGGCTACGTCTCCTACCAAGCCTTTGACCGGCTCCACAATAGAAGGAGTAGTGTTGCGACCGGTATCGGCAGCCACGATGACTTTGGGATTGCCTCCCTCCATCACAGCCACACAACTGTTGGTGGTACCTAGATCTATGCCGATTATTTTACTCATATTTTATAGACTTTTACTTTGGCGGGTCGAATGACCGCATCGCCTATTTTATAACCTTTTGTAACAACTTCTGCAATAGTATTGTCTGGCTCACCCGGAATTACTTCAGAGCAGTCGTGAGTTGTATGATCGAACATTTCCCCGGTTTTTGGAGTAATTTCTTCCAAGCCTTCATCTGTTAATACTGCTTGAAACTGCTTCACTGCCATTTTTACACCTGGATCTTCAGAATGATTGGCAGACATTTCCAAAATATCCAAAGATGGCAATAATTTAGAAATTAAGCTCATTTGGGCAAACTTAATAAACTCCCGTTTATCAACCTCGACCCTTTTAACCAAATTTTGATAATCGGCCAAAGCCCGTTTCCAGTTATTTGTAAGAACCTGAATTTGGTCAGGGGTATTTGTTTTTTTTATTTTCATAATATTATTTTTTAATAATCAGCAGACATGCTGGATATAAGATTGGAAAAATGTTTAAGAGTAGGAATAACATACGGAAAATTTAAACGGCATGGTCCAATTATAGCTAATGTTCCTTGTCCATGCTTACCCAGTGAAAAATTGGTAAAGGCAATACTTACGGGTTCAAAATAATTCCAACCCAGGTCGGCGCCAAAAACAACGTGAACGGGTTCAATTCCATGTGGTGCAACAAAAAACAACTGTTGAAGTTTAATTTGTTCGTCCAATAAAGAAAGCACGGTTCTGGTAACGTCGATATCGAAAAATTCAGGCATCTCCAAAATATTGGCTACTCCTGAATAATAAACTTCACCTTTTTCAGTAGCGGCTACCGATAAAGTTTTGGTGCGCGAGGCCAAAGATAAAGTGGCCTGACGTAATAGTTTATCCAGTTGAAAACGGGAATCCCAAACTTGTTCTTTGGCTGAAACTTCATCTGCAAGAGACAATTTTTTCTCTTGCATCAGGTGATCGATAAAAAAATGCAGACCAATGGGTGTTGGTATCCTGCCGGCAGAAGTGTGGGGTTGACGTAAATAACCTTGTTCGGTCAAAGCGACCATTTCGTTTCTAATTGTAGCCGGGGAAACTCCCAGGTTATATTTCTTTTCAATTACCTGACTACCCACCGGCTCGGCCGTTTCGATATATTCCTCGATGACGCTTTTTAAAATTTGGATTTGCCGAGTTGAGAGTTTCATATCTTTATCACTCTTATATCAGGAGTGCTAATACTTGTCAAGATGGTAGTTTGAGAAGTAGAATGAAGCACGATGCAGAAAAAAGAACAGATTATTTCCTTTGGCGGAGTAATTATTATGGCGCTCCTGCTCCCGGTAATTTTACAGGCTCTGAATTCTATTTCCAGATTGTTAGTGGGAGCCGAAGGTAGATTAGCTGCCATTTCGGTGCAGACCGATCGCCCGCTGGGCATTATGTCCAAACCGTGGCAAGCTCTGGCTCAAGGTGGAGAAGATGTTGGTACTTTTTTAGACAACAATACCGCGCAAGTTATGAACCTTAAGCCTCAACAAATCAGAATCGACCATCTATATGACGGCTATAATGTCGTCAGTAAAAATGATAACACCCTGGTTTTTGATTGGTCAAGACTAGACATTCAGGTAGATAAGATTAGAGCTACGGGAGCGATGCCTTTTTTCTCGCTGTCATATATGCCACCAGTTATTTCCAAATCGGATATTGTGGACGAACCAAAAGATTATAGTGAATGGCAACTAGTTGTTCAAAAAACCATTGAACACTATAGCGGAGAAAAGGGGTTAAACAATATTTATTATGAAGTCTGGAATGAACCTGATTTGTTTGGAAAATGGAAGATGGGAGGAAAGAAAGATTACCGCAAATTGTACACTTTTGCTTCGCGGGGAGCTCAACAAGCCCGGGGCGTCAAACCTTTTAAAATCGGCGGTGTGGCCACCACAGGCTTGTATGACAATTGGGTGAATTATTTTTTCCCATATATTCTGGAAAATAGGTTGCGTTTGGATTTTTATTCTTGGCATAGATACGACAAAAATTTGGATAAATTTACCCAGGATGTAAATCAAGTGAGAACATTAATCGACAGTCAACCTTATTTTGCCAACGTGGAAAAGATTATCAGCGAAATGGGTCCGGATAGTGAACAAGGCGGAGACAACGACACCCGGCTGGGAGCAGCACATTTAGTGGCAGTGGCCGGAGAATTGATAGGGAAAATTAAATATGGATTTTCTTTTGCCGTTAGCGGGTCGTGGGGCATTTTGGGAAAACCCAGATATGAAGCTTTGAGATTTTTAAATATGCTTGGAGACCAAAGATTAAGTTTGACCGGTGAAGGAACCTGGGTAAAGGCTATTGGCGGACTTAAAGATAATACCTACCAGGTACTTTTGGTCAATTATGATCCCCAAAATGCTCACAGCGAAGTGGTGCCGGTAAGTTTTATGGATCTTAAACCCGGAACATTTACTCTTAAGCAAAGCGTTATGCTGGGCGGAGTAATCCAAAGTGAAATTGCCACCACCGAAGCCATGTTGCAAAAATCCATCCCCATGACCCCCAATAGCGTAGTTCTTCTGGAATTGATACCAAAAAAATACTAATTGATGGTCAAGTTGTTTTTAGGCGTTTTTGGCTTTCTGGCTTTTTGAGATAATTTTCTTTGGAGACTACGCTTCGGCCGATTTCTTTTTCCGTTTCTGTTCTGGCTTTACCTGCCACACTTCCACCCCTTTTGGCTACTGTTTTGTTTTTTGAAAACGTGTCCGGCTTTTCTGCTTGGGAAATTTCGGTCGTCACTCTCTCGCCCAACATTGTAAAAATTAACTCCAAGTCATCCATATGATCACGCAGATTTTCTCTTTTTAGACCCTTTAATTTCTTGTACTCACTTGGGGTTATGCCAAAGGAGGCTTTAGAAATTTCAGCTGTCAAAATTTCGTATTCCTTTTGTTGTCTTACTCCTCTTTTTTGCCATTCATCCGTTAGCTCCTCACGGATAGAAATTCCCCGCATCCGTTTTTCAATCCAATCTTCAGAATATCCTTTTAATTTATAAAGAGTACGGGTTCTCTTGGTAGCTAGTTCAGGATCCTCAATTTCCTGAACCCGTTCATAGCCTACTTTTGCTAACCAGCGTTTGAATGGTTCTGCTTTGGGAGAGGGAATAGACTGGACAATGCGAAAAATACTTTCTGTGTTTGCACAATTCATCCTCTGGCGACCACCTGCCGTATCCACAAACAGGGTACTGACAATTTGTCCGTACCCTTTGTTTAATTCCGCGTCTCTAAGCCTCATTTTGGTAATATAATCTTTTGGATTTGAAGTGTCGGTTAGGGCTACGATAATATCTTCTACCACAAACCACCACTCGTTTTTGTAAATTACCTTGCGAATGTTTTTGCCTTTGAAAATAGCTATTTTTGTATCTTCCACGATTTAAATCTATACCAAACAATACCCGAAGTCAAGTATTAATTTATTTTTAAGATAGATAGGAACGCCTCCTGAGGAATGTCGATGCGGCCCACGCGTTTCATGCGGGCTTTGCCCTTTTTTTGTTTTTTCAAAAGCTTGTCTTTGCGGGTTTGATCTCCCCCGGAAAGCTTGGCTATCACATCTTTTCTAAAGGGTTTAATATCGGCTCTGGCCAAAATCTTACTGCCGATAGCTGCTTGAATAATTATTTCGTATTGTTGGCGAGGAATAATTTTTTCTAATCGTTCTACTAAATCCCTAGCAATATATACCGCTCTTTCCCGCGGTACTATTTGCGAAAAGGCATCAACTCGATCATTGGCGATAAGCACATCTAAGCGCACTAAATCTGAAGTCTCAAATCCAATAATTTCGTAATCCAATGTAGCATATCCCGATGACGCGCTCTTTAAATTATCAAAGAATTGACGTACCAATTCAGAAAAAGGCATCTTGTAAGTCAGATTGACTAGTTTGTTCAGGTAAACCATGTCTAACATTTCCGAGCGATAGTTTTGACAGAGTTGCATGACTGCTCCTACATATTCTTCCGGGACAAAGATCGATAATTTAATAATAGGTTCTCTAATTTGATTAATTAAACTGGGATCTGGTAAGGCGGCAGCGCTGTTGATAGTTATTAGTTCATGGTTCATAGTAAATATCTCGTAACTGACCGACGGGGCGGAGGCAATCAGATTTAAATCAAACTCTCTTTCCAATCTTTCTTGAACAATATCGGCATGCAGTAGTCCTAAAAGTCCAACTCTAAAACCGTTTCCCAAAGCCGGGGAAAATTCGGGCACAAAGGTAAGAGCACTGTCTGATAACTTGAGCTTTTCCAAGCCTTCCCGCAACGTATTAATTTGTGACCCGTCTACCGGATAAAGCCCTACAAATACCACGGGTTTGATTGGTTTATATCCTGGAAGCGGGTTCATGGTTTTTGGTTCATAGTTCATAGCAGTTAGCGTATCGCCGACAGTAAGAAGCGATAAATCTTTTAATCCAGTGACCACATAACCTACTTCGCCGGCTTCCAAAATACCCGTATCATGTCGACCGGGAATAAATACTCCCACTTCAACCGCTACAGTTTCGGCATTGGTGGCCAAAAGTTTAATGCGGTCACGCACTTTTATTTGACCATCAATTATACGTACCCAGGCAATTGCCCCTAAATGCGGGTCGAAGTTAGAGTTGAATATTAAGGCACGGGTATTCAGTGTTCGGTTTTCGGTATTCGGTGACGGAATTTTCTGGATAACGGCTTCCAAAAGTTCTGGCACTCCAGTTCCGGTTTTGGCGGAAATATAATGCAAATCGCTTTCGGAAAAACCCAATAAATCTATTAATTGTTTTTTAGTGTTTTCTACTTCGGCAATATTAATATCAATTTTATTAATGGCTGGAATGATCACCAAACCTAATTTTTTGGCCTGATTAAAATGAGATAAAGTTTGGGCCTGCACTCCCTGGGTAGCATCAACGACCAAAATCGCTCCTTCACAAGCCGCCAGTGAGCGATTGACCTCATAGGAAAAATCCACATGTCCGGGAGTATCGATCAAATTCAGCGTATAGCGTATAGCGTTTAGCGTATAGAGCATACGGACGGGGGCGAGTTTGATAGTAATTCCCCGTTCCCGCTCGATGGGATTGCTATCTAAGAGCTGATTCTGCATCAAGCGGTGCTCAACTGTTTTGGTAATTTCCAACATACGATCGGCCAGGGTGGACTTACCATGATCGACATGAGCAATAATGGCAAAATTCCGGATGTTTTTCATTAGTTTTGGTCTGAGGCGGGAATGATCAGAGCTTCAGAGGGAGGATTTGAATTGATAATTCTTCGCCAATCTTTGACCCGGTTAATTAGAGCTACAAATGTTCCCAGCTGAGAAATGCGCATCAATTTTGACAGTCCCAGATAAACAGCCAATCCAATCAAAGAAGTAATCATAGTTAAAGCCACAAGAGGTAAGGTCCGGGTGGTATCAAAAATGAATTGATCCAAAAGACGCATGGGAACCCATAAACAAACTCCGGTGACAAAACTTACAAAGATCATCCGGAGTAATGACTTAAACCCAGCCGCTATTTCCGGAAGTTTATCGAGTTTACGCAATAATAAGTAAGTCATAATTGTGGTTTCAATTATTGCTGTTGATGAAATAGCCAAAGCTATGCCCAATATTCCCATATTAAAAGCCGTAACATAAAAATACCCCGTAACAGCGTTAAAAATGGCGGAGAATAAGCCTACTACTAGTGGAGTTTTGGTATCGTGTAGGGCATAAAACCCTCGGACGATCAGTTGCATCACTGCATAAAACGACGCCGAGACCGCCAAGACAGCCAATGTTTGACCGGTCAAAATAGTGGCTGACCAGGGAAAAGTTTTGGCTCCAAAAACAATCCGCACGATGGGAACTCTTAAGACAATTAATATCATGCTAGCAGGCAGTGCCAAGAAACTTACTTGTAAAAACGAGTTGACCAAAGTCCGGATAAACTCTACCCGGTCTTTTAAAGCTGATATTTGAGACAAAGTTGGCAAGGCTGCCTGACCAATGGTGGCTCCAAATAAAAGAGTCGGGACTGCATAAAGCAATTTGGCCACATTAAACAGCGACAAAGATCCCGGAATCAACAATGAAGCCAACATGGTCGCCACAAATTGCTCAATTTGATCAATTCCCAAAGCCAAACTCCGGGGAGGAATTAAACTTAAAACTTCCCGCACTCCCGAATCTTTAAAATCCAAAATCAATTTAAATCTAAAGCCAAGTTTGTAAGCCAGGGGAATTTGAATCAACATATGCAAAGCCGCTCCTATCACCATACCAATAGCCGGGCCAAAAATTCCTACATATTTAGACAAAAAAACAATTCCCAAGATAATTCCCAGGTTGTAAACAATGGGCGCCATAGCTGGAATCAAAAAACGCTGATGCGACTGAATAATGCTGGTGAGAAATCCCGAAACAGAAAAAAACATCTGGGCCACCAGCATAATGCGCAGCAGTGAAACCATGGTTGCCAGCTGAGAACCGGAAAAGCCGGGACCAATAAGCCTGGCTAAACTGGGAGCCAAAAAAAATACCACTCCGGAAACTATCAGAAAAACTATAAATATACAGTTCATAACCGAAGCGGTCATGTGCCAAGCTTTTTCTTTGGATTGAGTTAGATTTTTGGTGAAGATGGGAATGAAAGCCGCCGACAAAGCCCCAATAATTAGCAGCTGAAAAATAGTATCGGGAATAACCAAAGCGGCATAATAGACATCCAGAAGCTGGGCCCCGCTGCCAAAGAATTGGGAGATAAGCATCCGGGTTTTGAACAATCCAATAAAGTGTGACAACCCGTAGGTGACCATGATCACAAACGCGGCAGACAGAATGTTGGTTTGACGCCGGAAAAAAATATCTCGCATATGTGGTACAATTATAGCCGTCTTATGCCTATCACACTAGGAGCAATCAGAAAACAACGGGCTGACAAAAGAAAGGATGTTGTTAATGCCCAGATCAGAACTGCTTTTCGAAAAGCGGTTTTGGCAGTGCGTAAATCTCCCAAACCAGCTGCTTTGAAAAAAGCATTTTCAGCTTTAGACCGGGCAGCCAAATCAAAAGTGATACACAAAAATAAGGCCTCACGCCTAAAATCGCGACTTTCTAAACTACTTCTCAAGAAAAAATAGTATACTAGACTCATGTCTGCCCCTAGAAGCATTAATTTGTTGCCGCAATCTGAGTTTGAGACTTCATTTTGGGGAAAATTGTTAACATGGGCTTTAAGTACTGGTAGATATGTAATTATCCTCACCGAACTGGTCGTCATCATAGCTTTTATATCCCGCTTTAAACTGGATCAGGATTTACAAGTGTTATCAGAGAAAATATCCGGGCAGAAAAATGTTTTACGCGCCTCCTCATCTTATGAAACCCGCTTTCGCCAAGTTCAGACTAAAATAACAACCGCAAAAAAAAAGCTGGATACTCAACATCAAGTTACTCAAGCTCTCGATTTGGTCACGTCCAGAGTTATAACCGGGGTGAAGCTGGAAAATATTAACGTAGACCTAAATGGAGTTTCGGTCACCGGTACCGCTTTGGACAGTCAGATATTTGGTAATTTCGTGACCCGCTTTTCTATCTCCCCCCAATGGAAATCTATAGATTTATCCAATATCTCTCAAACTGATACTTTAGGAGTTAAATTTACAATTAGCGCCAAAATATAAATATGTCCACCTTTGACTACAAGAGCGGCCTCACAAGATATCGCCGGTATTTAGAATCGGTAGCCGAGCGTCCTATTGCCCGGGCCGGATTATTTCTGACTCTTTCTTTGATGCTTATTATTGGCATGCTGGTATTTGCTCTTCGCCCAACTTTAGTTACTATCTCCGGGCTTTTGGGACAAATTAAAGCCCAGCAGGAAATTTCTCTTAAATTGGATGAAAAAATTATGGAAATTAACAAAGCCCAAACCGCTTTGAATCAAGTGGAACCCAAACTGTTTCTTTTGGATCAAGCCTTGCCCAACAATCCCGCCCTGCAAATCTTTATGAACACAGTGGAAACCCAAGCCAGCGGATCCGGTATTAAAATGACAAATACAGTTTTTTCTGCAGTAACCTCTTCAGCCCAAAATATTGACTTTACGCTTACCACAGACGGTGATTACAAATCTTTGAGGAATTTTGTACAGATACTGGAGTCTCTACGCAGAATTGTCCACCTGAACTCAGTGCAAATGGCAAGCAGTGAAAAAAAATCAGATTTAACTCTCACTATTAGAGGAATTATCGGTTCTTTGCCATAAAAACATGCCCAAAAAATCAATCGACAAAAATCTGATATTTTTACTGGTTTGTACTTTAATAACCCTTGCATCTTGGATAGGATATGAGGTATATCAAGCATATGCAGCGGCCAAGGTGGAAGATGTCCCGCCGTCTTATTTGATAAAACTTGATCCAACCCTAGATACTAAAGTTTTGGAAAAAATCGAAAAAAGAATTTTATGAAAAAAGCCGAATTAACTATTCCAACTATTTTGGGAATTTTGGTCTTGATGGCAGGACTAATATCTGGAGTCTATTTTTTGAGATCACCGCTTCGGACTTTGGTGGGTGCTTCGGCTGAAGAAACCCCTCAGGAAGTAAAAATTGTTAATACTACGGATATATCTTTTGTGGTGTCCTGGATTACCGATATATCTACCTCGGGGTTTATTCAATATAACGAAGCCGGCAAAAATCCCAATCTAACCGTTTCCGATGACCGGGATTTAGAAAAGGGTTCGATAGGAAATTATTTTACTCATTTTGTAACTGTTAGAGGTTTAAAACCTGCCACAAAATACAACTTTAAAATTGGATCAGGAAGCAAGTTGTATGAAGCAGGTACTGGGGTGACTTTATTAAATCCTCCTCCTGCCAATGTCGCTTATGGTCAAATATTAACTTCGGCCGGAGATCCGGCGGAAGGAGCAATTGTGTACTTAAATATGGTTGGAATTGACCCCCAAGCTACTTTAGTCAAATCTTCCGGAACTTGGGCCATACCCATTTCCACCGCCAGAACTGCAGACTTAACCAGCTTTGCTTCTTATGATAAACAAAATTCCAAATTAGATATCTTTGTACAAGGAGCAGACGCCGGAACCAAATCTCTGAGTGTGACTACAGCATCCATTGCCCCTGTACAAGTGATTACATTGGGGAGCACTGACATAACTGATACTATATCTCCCACTCCTATTCCGGTTGCAGATAATCCAGATTCCAAGTTTTCGGCCACAGCCATAAATCCCGTTGTGGAAGCAACCGCAGCCGGACAATTATTAATTCTTACGCCTCAAACAAACGAAAAAATAAATACTTCCCGTCCGGAGATAATTGGTAAAGGACCGGCCAAATCCACAGTTACCATTAAAATTCACTCCAACGAAGTTATTACCCAAACCGTACAAACAGACAGCCAAGGCAATTTTTCTTACAGTGTACCTGCTGACTTATCGCCCGGCGAACACACCATTACTATCAGTACTCTGATAAACGGGGTCATAAAAATGGTTACCAAAACTTTTACTGTTGAGGCAGCCGGGGAAAGTGTGATTCCGGCTAAATCGGCTACTCCATCGGCTTCCATTAAACCATCTCCCATTCCTACTGTTCCTCCTCGAGTAGTTATTCCATCAACCGAATCCGGTACTCCAGCTTCAGGAGATTTGACACCCACGTTATTTTTGCTCATACTAGGAGCAGGATTAACCATGTCCGGCTTGTTTGCGTACAAAAGAATAAATTAATTAAAAAAACTAAATGGATCCTGTCAACACACCTCTTGATCTAACCACGGAAGGTACTGCGCCTGTACCCAATCCGTCCTTGGCATCTACTCCCCCACCAAATCAAACCACTGTAACATCCCAAGGCACTGGCAGTGGACCTAAAAAGAAATGGGGTACTGGGGTATTAATTGGCGCAATTTTGACTTTGGTTTTATTGGTTGGTGGAGTTTTTGTGGGTACAAAACTCAGCCAACAAAAACAAAATCCCGAAATCAACGCCTCTGTCTGTTCACCAAATGGATTAACCGAAAGATATTGTAATTCAAGTGTTAACCCCGAAGAAAATAAATGCCACTTTTGCCAAAATAATGAATGGCAAGAAGGAAGCGACTGTAGCGGCCTCACCTGTAATGCCTGTGGAGAGGTGAATAACCCAAATGACAATACCACCTGTTCTACTGGAGTAGGACCTACTCCACCCCCAGGTAGTTGCACACCAGATACTGCTGTTTGGTGTGCTACGTTTAATTGTCCCAATGGAGACACCGACGGAGATGGAACTTGCAATTCAACCCCACACAATGGTTACTCTGGAGATACGGGGGCTTCTTACTCAACTCAAACTGGAGGATATTGTCCACTGCCAGCATCTAGTTGCGGGCAGGTTGATTTATATAATTCTGGACAACCGGGTGACTGGGGTAGTTACTGTGGATTTACTTTCATAAACTTTTCAAATTGTAATCCAGGATCTTCTCCCACACCCGTTCCTACGCCGACACCAACTGCACCTCCGACGGCGACACCGACTCCCACACCCACACCCACACCAACTCCTACTCCTACGCCTACGCCTACGCCGGGACCTTCGTATGGATGTGAAACTATAAAAGTGTTTAGAGATAGTGTAGAAATTCAGACTTCGGATATCAAACTTGGAGACAGTATCGTATACCGGGCTTTTGCTACCGCCACAGATACTACTATCTCCAAAATAACCTTTACTCTGGTTAAGGGCGGAGCTGAATTGACTCCCGTAGATCAAACAGCAACTCTAGTGAACGGTATGTACCAGGCTGATTATCCAATAAATGTCGATACCGCCACTACTTACACTATTAGCGCTGTCTCTGTTTCACCATGAAAGACGAACCAAAAATAACCATTATTAAATCCAAGGGCGGATTTGAAATGCCCAAAATAAACTCTAAAATTCTGATACTCATCTCAGTTGTAATTTTGGCAATTATTTCCATTACTACCGCCGCTTTTATGTTTGGACGCAAAAACGAACCCATTGCTCCCAATGCTCCCAAAAAAGCAGCTGCGGCTGTGCAATCTGTTTGTACTCTTACATTTACCATAGCGCCCCCTCCCGCTCCAGGTACTTGTGGAGCCGATTGTTCCAGTACTAGCCAATGTGAGACAGGATTAATTTGTGATCCTGAAAAATCAAACGTTTGTTGGGATGTTTCTTGCGAGACAGCCACCCCTACTCCTACACCTACCCCCACACCCACTCCAACTCCCGAGCCTGCTGAACCCAATACTTGTGGCGGAACCTGTGGATCAAATTCAAATTGTAACGAGGGACTATTCTGTTATCAGGGATTCTGCCGAAATCCCGATAATCCCATGAACGCAAATTGTGATGGAGTAACTTCCTCCCCCACTCCCACACCAATAACTCTTGAGAAAGCCGGTTCGGTTGGGGGAACCTGGACAGTCGCTCTCTCTGGAGCTGCCCTTCTAATTCTAGGATCTCTGGTGATGTTTGCGCTTTAGTGCCAGGACGGAAACCACAGTAAATACTGAAGATATTGATTGGGAATTGAAATACCAAAAAAACGCGGAGAGAATATTATCCAAGTAAACACAATTAAAACACCTAGTCCAATTTGGATTGGTTTAGATAAAGATCTGGCAAGATCGGCAAGAATCAAGTACATAAAAATTGCGGATGGAAAATAGTGATAGATAAACATAATCCGCGGACTAATGATCCATGGCAAAAGGAAAATATAGTAACCCACCAAAGGTAAAACAGGGCGGCGGCGCCAAGTGGCAACGGCTATGGCCATCAAACCAAACCACCAGATAAGAGGGTTGCCTTGAATATAAATGTTGGCGGTAGATTTTTGAGAATATTCCACAAATGCCCAAACCGGACGGTACATGATAGGCCAAGAAATGGCCGGGGATGAGTAGCTGTGAGTCGCTTTTAGCCGGGTGTGGTACCACCACATTTGCTTTTGCAGTTCAATAAATTGATTCACGCTGTGACCAGAAATAAAAAATGGTAAATACACGGCCAGATATACGAGTGGCGGAATTAAAACATAGATAAATTTTTTGCTCCGCACCACAAAAAATAGATAAATGGGAATAAAATACAATCCCGACCATTTGGAAGCCAGGGCCAGACCCAGCGCAATAGAAGCCAAAAAAATCCGACGAGACAACAGTAAATATAAACTAAGAAGCACAAAGAAAATTATATAAATATCGTTCATACCAATTCTGGACATCACCAATGGCAACCCATCGAAAGTGTATAGAAAAAGAGCAATGAGCGAAGTAGTTTTGTTGGCTGATAGTCTATAGCAAATAGCATATAGCAATAAGCCCGACAAAATGCCTAAAATTGCCCCCGGCAGTCGCCAGCCCAAAGCCGAGTCCCCCACCAACTTCATGCCCAAGACCATACCAAATTTGGCCAAAGGTGGATGGGTCCACTCATAAGCAAATCCAGCCGGTGGCGTATTCCACCACTCCCAAGCCATTTTATTACCATGCAACATCTGCTGGGCTGTAAAAGCATGGTATACCTCGTCAAAATAATGATGAGAGGGAAAATCCAACCGCCACAATCTCGTAAACACAAGTATGGCCAGAAGAATTATTACTATTTTACGGTGCATGGAGAAATTGCAAAAACGTTATAACTAGGTGAACTATAAACTATTGGGTAAAGCTTTTTCCATATTTCGATATTTAGATTATTATATTGATGTATTTCCGAAGAACCTATTACAGCGTAAGAAACATTATGTTTAATAAATAAGCTTTGAGAGTTTTGGGGATTATCAAACATCTGCCGTACGTCTTTTTCCAAACTCGAGTAATCAATACCCCATGTCCAAAGCCATCCCCGATATCCCATCACGACAGGCCGGCCAGCAAAAGTAAAAACTGGGTAGTTATGTGCGTCTGATGTTAACCAACGTTTATCTGGACAAGTATGACTTGCAAACCTAGCTAAGTTTAGACCTTCTTTGTCCACAAATTGCCAATTATTTTGAGTTATCCAAATAAGTTGAAGTATGCCCGTAAAAGTGGCCAATGATAATACTGAAACAGTTAGCCAGGATTTAGAAATTTTTTGAAAAAACATTAGACTGGGATAAATAACCGCCAATAAATACCACCATACAAATAATTTGTTGTTGTCAGCAAGATTAGGCTGGAATTGGATTATGTTTCCTAAAATAAATAAAACCCACGCTCCAATAACTACTGGTAAACTCTTTTTGGAAACCGATTTTGTCAGCAAAGCAATTATTCCAACCACAAGTAAGGGGGCATTTTTAAACCAAAAAGTTAGTATATTTTCGCTTTCTGATAACCACCCAAATTTTAGGGCGAAAAAGCTATGAGCGTGAATTGATGTGTTTGCGAAATATAACCATACTAAATATGGACAAGTAAGTAAAAATGTTGGAATCCACAGATGCAACCATATTTTCCAATTTTTTAAATCTAGCAAACAAACGAAGCCCAAGATCACAGACAAACTAATAAAAGTGTGGGTGTGAATTAAGGGAAGCAATCCCAAGATTACTCCGGCCAATAAAAATTTAGATGTTTTCTTGGCAGAAGTTACCAACAATAAGATTATTATCCCCAGTGGCAATCCCAAAATAAATGACCTCTGCGACACGAAAAAAAAATCTAAAAAATTGCCTAAATGGTACCCCAATTCCCAATTATGACCATATTCTTTAGGTAGAACGGATAAAAATTGCCAAAGAGACTGATGAGAATAAAACAAGTCTTTCACAAAATTAACAAGCCCTAGATTTCCATTCAAATATAACAAGACGCTGCTTAAATATGTAGTCTTTTTTAGTCCTAGAAAAGAGCCCCACAAACTCATCAAGATCACTGCCGCCACACTCCAGCTAATTCCAAACAAAAAAATTCCGAATTTGACGGTTTGGTCCAGGTGAAGAGGAACCGAAGTTAAAAGACTGGATATTGGTGGGTAAGTAAATTTTTCTCCAGACGCAAAAGGATTAAAAAATGTTGTCCTATCAATTGATTTGTAAAAAATCGGTAACCCTAAATGATTGCCCCAATCGCTCCACACTCCCCTAATTGCTAAATTTATGCCATTTCCATCACCGATCCAAACAATGAGGTATAACCAAACAAAGAACACCGTACTTAATAAGCCTACAATTAACTCCTTCCTTTCCAAACCAATATACAATTTATCCTTAAAAAATACATAAAAACCAAACATTGAAACGAGGGCAAAAATATAAATTATTAATGATTGGTGTACCAAAAATCCCAAACCGAAAACCGCGTAACCAATAAAAATATTGGTGATTAAAAAACTTATTACCAGTCTTATAAAATTAGGCAACTCTTCCAGCAATGGATTTAGAAGTTTTCTGAAAATAAAAGTCCAACCCAAAAGAAGTAGTAGAGTAAGCATTATCTGGAATTATTAAGAAAATTTTTTATATTAGTCGATAGAGTATCAAAGGAACCGTCTTTGGGAACTAGAACCCATTGATAATCATATTTGGCACTGATGGGGGGATTGTAAAGTTGATCCTCGGAAATAGAAATAGTGCGGATTTGGGATTTGTCGACTTTAAGTCCCAACTTGAGCAAGGCAGGATAAAAATCTGATCCCAAATCACTGGTAAAAGATTGGATCAGTGTTTCATAAATTGACTTTATTTTTTTGGGATTAGTTATGACATCTTTAGCTGTCAGCTTGTCCTTGATGGCCATAATTAATTTCTGTTGACGGCGGGACCTGGCAAAATCTGTGCCCTCATCTCCCTCGGCATAGCGGGAACGCACATATTTTAAAGCCATATTTCCGGACATATGTTGAACTCCCTGCTCAAAATGGAGATGCTCTAAACGGCATTTGGTTTGCGGATCACCATCGCATAAATCATTTTCTTTTCCTGTGATAGGATATTTATAATCATCGAATGCGGTTTGAACATTAATGTCTACTCCTCCAATGGAATCGATAAATTTTTCAAAATTGGCAAAATTAATTAGAGCCGCATAGTGTACCGGTAGGCCAACTATTTCGCTCACAGCTGATTTGGCCAGTACAAACCCGCCTCCAGGCTGTTTTTCTTCTCCGTAATGATAAGCGGTGTTTACTTTTGCCCGCATAGATGGCACCCAAATGTCCCTGGGGATAGAAACCATGGCTACATCACCCGTTGTTTGGTTGACCGAAACCAAAATCATGGTGTCGGTCAAATCACCCCCCTCATGTTCCCCACCCCCAATGCCTAAAAGTAAAAAATTAATTCTGTCTTGGGATTGTTGTAACTGAATATTTAGAAACTGATTAATGCGGCTTAGATTTATATATAATGGTCTAAGCATCCAAGTCCATAGTGCAAACACGCCCAAAACAATTCCTACCCCAATAACCAGCCTAACCAGGTGTGTTTTGGACAAAAATTGACGCTTTATTCTTTGATACAATGCCATGATGGTAAATGATATTTTAGACAATTTAAACCCCGCTCAACAAGAGGCTGTCTGTTTTGGGGACGGGCCCTTGTTGATTCTAGCAGGTGCAGGCTCGGGAAAGACAAGAGTGTTAACACACCGGGTAGCTTATCTTATCAAAAATATGGCAGTTGAGCCTGAAAATATTCTATTGATGACGTTTACGAATAAAGCCGCTGGAGAAATGATGAAAAGAGTGAACACTCTTTTCAATGCTCAATCCTCAAAGCTCAATACTCAAATAACCGGTGGTACGTTTCATAGTTTTTGCGTAAAACTGTTACGGAAATATGCTGGACCGGCAGGACTGGATAACAATTTTGTAATTTTTGATACCGACGACCAATTGGATACCATCAAGCAGGCCATGAATAACATGAGCATAGATATCAAATCTACCAAACCATCGTCTATCTTGGGCGCAATTTCAAATGCCAAAAACGAAATGATTGGGCCAGCTGAATATGCATCTTTTGCCCGGGGGACGTTTACGCAAACCGTATCCAGAATTTATTTGGCGTATCAACAATTGTTACATCGTTACAAGGCTTTGGATTTTGACGACTTACTTTTGGAAGCGGTCAAAGTTTTGTCTAACGATCAAGAGGTGCGAGAGGAAGTGCAAGAGAAATATCATTATGTGTTGGTAGATGAATATCAGGACACCAATAAAGCACAGTATCTATTAACCAAGTTACTTTCTGGAAAGCACCGCAATTTGACAGTGGTGGGTGATGCGTCACAAGCAATTTATTCCTGGCGAGGAGCTGATTATCGAAATTTGTTACTTTTGAAAATGGATTTTCTGGATTTGACCACCATTAATCTGGAACAAAACTACCGGTCAACGCAAAACATTCTGGAAGCAGCATACGGAGTTATCTCTAAGAATAAAAACCATCCGATTTTAAAATTGTGGACAAAAAATGGAGGTGGAGAAAAAGTTGAAATATATGAAGCGGGGGATGAGGGAGAGGAAGCAAATTTTATAGTGACTAGCGTTCAGCGTTCAGCGTCTAGTTACTCTGATTTTGCTGTGCTGTACCGGACCAATGCGCAATCGCGGGTCATTGAAGAGGCGCTGATCCATAATAATATTCCATACAGTCTGGTGGGGGGAACCAGATTTTATGAACGCCGGGAAGTAAAGGACGTATTGTGTTATCTGAGATTAATAATTAATCCGGGCGATGAAGTGGCACATAAACGGGCAGAGAAATTAGGAAAAGGACGGTTGACTAGGGTTCAGGGTTTAGCGGTTAGGGTTCAGGAATTTAATAATACTTTAGAAATATTGGATGAAGTACTTAAAGTTAGTGGATATTTGGAATTGTTTGATCCCAACGATGAAGAAGATTTGCAAAGACTGGAAAATATCAAAGAATTAAGGAGTGTGGCTGAAGAATTTCCGGTACTGGTAGATTTTTTGACAAACATCGCTTTATCTGAAAAAGAAGCTAATAAACAAAAATATGCTGGGGCAACCGTGACTTTAATGACACTGCATGCGGCCAAGGGACTGGAGTTTAAAACAGTGTTTATGGTGGGACTGGAAGAGGGTTTATTCCCCCATTCCCGGTCTTTAATGGATGCCAATCAAATGGAAGAGGAAAGAAGATTGGCTTATGTGGGCATTACCCGGGCCATGGAAAAACTATATATTACTTACGCTTTGATGAAGAAGGAAACTGGAAGTGGTCACCAAATGACGCCGATCTACCGTTTTGATTACCAACTCCCAGAGGATCCACCGCCGCCGGAGGAACCGCCGCCGAACCCGCCGAATCCTCCTCCACCACCAGACCCACCCGAAAAAAATCCTCCTCCAGAATCCCACCAAGATGTACTTTTACCAGAGGCTTTGAGTTTTTGGTAATTTTGGGATAATAACCAATCTAGGAGTAAACCTAATAGACCAAAAATTATGGCAGCAATAGCAGAACTGATGACTATACCAATAATGATTCCTATTACCCCTCCCAACCAAAAGCTTTTACTGCGGGCCAGGAAGGATGAAAAATAAACCAGAAGTGACCCAAAGATCCAGACAACAATGAGACCCGTGACACCAAGACTGCCAAACTTATTGATATTTGATAACCATGAGGAGGTGGGAACAGGAGATGATATGCCCGCAATTGTCCGTTCAATTGCTAAAATGCCAGAGGCTATTCCAGAATAGTATTCCCCTTTTTTAAATTCGGGAGAAATGACGTTTCTGATGATATCCCCGGATTTGGAATCAGTAAGCTGGCTTTCTAGGCCGTAACCTACATCAATTCGCATTTTGCGATCATTAATTGCTACTGTTAAAAGAACTCCGTTATCTTTGCCCTTTTTGCCAATCTTCCATTCCTCAAAAGCTTTGATGCCAAATTCGTCAATATTTTGACCATCCAGAGACTTGACTGTTAGAACTGCAATCTCATTGGAAGTCTTAATCTCGTAATCTTTCAGTTGAGTTTCCAATGTTTCTTTTTGGTCGGTGGTTAAGACGCTGGCAAAATCATTTACGTGTCCCGTAGGGGCGGGGACGTGAGAAGCGAAAACACTTACTGGAAATAAAAATAATAGAAGACTAAAACTTAACTTGCGGAACATTCTCGCTACCTGATGTGGAATTGAAGTAAGCTCTAGTGGAAAAACCCAAAAGTTTGGCTATAACATTACTGGGAAAAATGGAGACGGAAGTGTTGTATGCCTGAATGAGTTCGTTGAAGCGGCGGCGTTCGGTAGCAACACGGTTTTCAGTGCCCGCCAGTTCATCTTGAAGGCGAAGAACTGTTTGATCACTTTTGAGCTGAGGATAGTTTTCGAAAATGGCCAGTAATCGGCCAAGTGCGCCCTCAACTTGAGTGGCGGCAAATGCCTTCTGATCAACAGTCCGGGCCCCAGAGTAATTAGCCCGGGCGGCTGCTAGGTCACCAAATACTTGTTGTTCTTGTTTCATTAATCCTTTGGTGGCTTCAACTAGATTAGGGATAAGATCGAAGCGACGTTGATACTGGACTTCTACTTGTTTCCATTGGCCGTCAATAGCGTTTGTCTGGGTAACAAATGAATTGTAATAACTGACGGCAATTAAACCTACTACCACTAGGATGCCGAGAAGAATTTTCCAAAATCCAAGTTTCATAATTCTCAGAATAACACCAGCGCAAAGTATAATCAAGATATTGCATCCGGTGCACAGTTTTTGGGGGTTTGATGAAGAAGGAAACTGGAAGTGGTCACCCAACTCTGACGATTTACCGTTCTAGGTCTTTTTCTGTAGCAACTGACAAAGTGAAAGGAATGACAGCCAAAAAAAGAAACATTATACCCAAAACTTGAGAACCGAAAATTTCAGATCCCCCCGCATAACCTAAAACAAAGCCTGCGGCGGTGGCATTGAGAGAGTTTGAAAGCCTTCCATTCTTTATAAGATAGTCATTGCGTTCTCTGAGATAATTCAAAATTTCTGCAATCATGAGCCTTCTTATAACACATGGGGGAGAATTTTCAACTTTCAAGATATAATCGAAGCATGCATCCGGTACAAAGCCCTGAATGGGGAGAGTTTAGAGCCAAAGCAGGTAATAAAATTTCCTGGGTAGAGGATTTGTTGGTAGTATGGAGTAGAATTCCCAAAACGCCATGGTTTTTCGGGACACTTTTAAAATCTAGGATGCCGACTGGTGAAAGGCCGGAGGTTTTTTACGCCGAAGACGTTTTGGTTGGATTTGAGCAAAAGCGAAGAACAACTACTAGCAGCCATGCATCCCAAGGCTCGATATAATATCCGGTTAGCTGAAAAACACGGAGTAAAAATAGAGGAAGATAATTCAGATGCGGCGTTTGAGCAGTTTTGGAAATTAACGGATCAAACATCCAAAAGACAAGGTTTTTATGCCCATGACAAAAAGTATTTAGAACTCATGTGGTCCGTCCTTCGCCAAGGCTACGGAGGACAAGGTCCAATAGCGCATTTGTTTGTGGCAAGATACGAGGGAGAAATTTTGGCGGCGTGGATAATATTTAAATACGACGGCAAAATTTATTATCCATACGGATCCAGCAGCGAAACGCACCGGGAAGTGATGGCGCCAAGTCTGATGTTGTGGGAAACAGCTAGGTGGGGAAAATCCCAGGGTTGTAAAATTTATGACTTGTGGGGAGTGGAAGAAGGCAAGGGATTCACTGATTTTAAGCTCAAGTTTGGGCCAAAGACGGTGGAGTTTGTGGGAACTTATGATTTAATTATTAATCCCCCACTGTATTGGATGTTTAGAATAACGGAGTGGATACGATGGCAGATATTAGGCAGAGCGCGGCATACGCGCGCTATATAGCAAAACTCGGCTGGAAAGTTTTGCAAATCCTAAACCCGCCTGCCGGATGGGCAGGTCCCAAACCCCAAATAAATGTATTTGTGAGAAAGTTATGGATCTTTGGTGCCATAGCAAAAATCCAGAGGGTTAATTTTTCGTTACCTTGGAAAAAAATAAATAAAATTCTAAAAGAGAATCGAGTATGGATGTGTAAGATCGAACCGATAAATATCACCTCCTTTAATCCCCCTCTTAATTTAAGAGGGGGAAACCCGAAGGGAGAGGGTGATATATTGCGTGAGCATCACTTCTTCCTAGATAACTGGCCGATGCTGGCAACAAAAACCTTACGAGTTGATTTGACACCGACAAAAGAAAAAATTTTGGGGCAATTTAAAAAGGACTGCCGATACATACTTAAAAAATATTCAGTATTCAGTATTCAGTATTCAGTAAATAAATTCGAGATGTTTTATAAAATATGGAAAAAAAGTGCTAAGAGAAAGAGTTTGTGGATACCGCCCGTCAAAGATTATTTATCACTTTTAAAAAGTTTTGATAAAAATTGTTTTTGTATAACAATAGACGACCAAGCTGGAGCTGTGATTTTAGTTCATGATTCGGTGGCTTATTACTACTATGCAGGAGCAACTGGTGAAGGCACAAAACAAAACCTGCCATATTTAATTGTCTGGAAAGCTATGCAGGAAGCTAAAAAAAGAAAGTGCAAAATATGGGACTTCGAAGGAATATATGATGAACGCTGGCCGAATAAAGGCTGGAAGGGTTTTTCGCATTTCAAGAAATCCTTTGGCGGCTACGAAGTTGAATTCCCCGGGAGTTTTACGAAGTGGTTTTGATGATATAGTATTATTAACTTAATGTTAAAAAGAATTAAAATAGCATCGTGGAACATAGCTGGGGGTAGAAGGATTAGATCGCTTGATTTGTTTGATTACAAACCTGAAGACGTTGATTATTTTTCAGAGGAATTGCAAAAGATAGATCCCGATATGTTGTGTATCCAAGAAGATCATTTTTCTGGGGATAAAAGTGTCGCTGAAAAGATTGGTAAACAGATTGGACTAAAGAATATTTGTAAAGTGTCTATGAGTCCTTCTCATATTGATAAAGACTATCTATTGGGTATGGCTATCTTATCAAGATATCCTCTTGATAAGTGTAAATCCACACAGCTTCCCTATCCAAAATTTAAATTGTTGTGGAAAAATGGAAAAGAAGCCGATCAACACCATAAATATCTCCAAATAACGACTGCTGGTAAGCTGAATATCTCCAATTTCTTTTCTCTACCAATTCAGTTGTGGGGATATGACTATGACCGTGGCAAGGGTAAGAAGTACGCTTTAGAAATTCAAGAATTATTATTAAAATTGAAAAAACCGTTAATTTTGTGTGGCGATTTCAACTTCAACGAAATTAAAAATATTTATCCTGAATTGTTTAACAAATACAAATTAACTGACGCTCTGCCTTCTAAAACAACACGACCTACAAATAATGACAATAGTGAAAATCCAGATCATATTTTATATTCCAATGAATTTAAATGTATTGATTCAAAAATTATAAAAACCGATACGGATCACTATTTGTGCGTTGCTGAATTGGAATGGCTAGACAGTGGTGTCGCATAGGGATGCAAAATCGCATTTTTGGCAAATGAAAGAACCAGAACATTTGAAATCCGAAGATTCGATTTGAGAAACATATTCCAGAATTTGTTTTTCGGCATCGTCTAATTGCTCTTGGGTGCGGGTAGTGGTCACCTTGGTTTGAGTGTCTAAATAATACAAAGATAAAATGATATCTTCTGGTTTTTTGGCAAAAGGTTTTTCTTGCAACTTGGTCGCGGCTAAAGCATAAATTGATAATTGCAAATCCGTGGCAGCTTCTTTTGGAGTGAGCATTTTGGGTGAAGTTTTGTAATCTATGATTTCAATTTTGCCATCGGGAAGAATATCGACTCTGTCTATTTTCCCGCTGACAGTTAAATCACCTAAGAAAAATTTAAAACTTTCTTCCAATTTTATGGTGTTAGGGTAAGGAGATGGGTTTTGGAAAATAAATTTGGTGAGATACTGCTCCCCTTTTTGAAAATATAGTTCCTCGTGTTTTTTATTTTCAAAACCTTCGTTCTTCCACAAACTTTTAAAAGTTTGTAATATATCTTTTTTGGGATCTTTGAAAAAAGTGTTGAGGGTAGCGTGAATTGTGTTACCAAAACTGGAAGCCGCACTTGGTGGAGTGGGTAAATGTAAAACATATTTGGCTTTGTAATGCAGGGGACAATCCAGAAAAGTTTGGATTTGGGAATAAGTAATATAGTTAATAGTTAGTTGGTTAGTTGGTTCATGGTTCATAGAAAGTTTCTTTGGAGAAGGAATGATTTTTTGGGTTTCTCAAAAGAAAAGTTGATTTTTGGCCCGGGTCATACCCACATAAAACAACCGTCTTTCTTCCTGAATATGCGGATCTCCCGCAGGAGAAATTTCTTTGATTAGTTCTACTGGGACTTCAATGGGATCTTTGCGGTTGAGACTAGGGAAACGGCCGGTAACCAGATTGACCATAAAGACCACTGGAAATTCTAAGCCCTTGGCGGAATGGTAAGTGAGAATATTTACGGCATCATTTAGAGACCAATCGGAATCTAAAACTGCTGCCGGCGACTCTCCCAATTCCAAAGATAAATCTATCCATTCCAATAACCCGCTTAAACTGGTGTCGGGGTTTTCGGTTTCAAATTGTTTTATTTTATTAAAAAACTTGGAAATATTTTTGGCTTGGGTTTCAGAAATTGGCAATTTATAATCCAACATGTCTTTCAACATTCCTGATTCCTCCAAAAAGACGTATAAAGTTTCGCCGGGAGATTTGACATGAATATTTTCCAAGGCGTGCTGATAAAGATTCACAAAGCGGACAACCGTTTTGTCATGACTGTCTTGGGCAGATTTTAAAACTGTACTAGCGGGAGAACCGGCTAGTATTTGCGTGAGTTCTGTTCCCGGTATCTGCCAATAGGACATTTTGAGAACTCTGTAGCAAGCAGTATTGTCATTTGGATCATTAATAAGCCGAAGAAGAGCCAGTAGATCTTTAATTTCCGGTTGCAAAAATAATTTCCCGGGTCCTAAAAATTGAGCAGGCACACCCAAGTTCTCTAGGGATTTTATGAATAGTTCCGCGTGATTATTTGCTCTTACCAGAATTGCTATGTCTTTGAACGAAATATTTAAATCTATTATCTTGGCTGCAACTATTTCTGCCTCTGCACTGGCTGTTTGGGCAGACAACACTTCAATAGCTGGCCCAGCTTTTTTGTCTTGGCTAATAAGTTTTTTGTCAATACCGGCGGCAATTTCCAAACGATCGGGATTATTAAATGATATAAGTTGATGGGCGTTGTCCAGTATGGTTTGAGTGGATCGGTAATTTTGGTTTAAGGTAACCAATTTGATTTTGGGAAAACTTTTTTGAAAGGCCACCACGTTTCCGGTAGCCGCTCCGCGCCACTGGTAAATAGCCTGGTCATCGTCTGCCACCACCGTAATGTTTTGGCCTGCGTCTAACAAAAGTTTTATTAATTTTATTTGAGCAAAGTTGGTATCCTGAAATTCGTCGACCAAAATGTATTTAAATTTCTGACGATATGTTTCTAATATCTTGGGCCGCTTTTCCAGTAAATGAAGTGTATAAGAAATTAAATCCCCAAAATCCAATACGCCTTTTTCTTCTTTAATTTTTTGAAATTGCAAACGTAATTTTGCTAGTTCCTGATATTTTTGATCTTCCTGGTTTGCTGCCCATTTGGTAAATTCCAGAGGAGAAACATCTTCGTCACAAAGCCGGGAGAAGAAAGTAGTGATCGCATTTAAAAATTTGTGGGGGTTTCCCAATGGCCGGTAATAATCCAAATCAAATTCAAAAAAATGTTTCTTCAGAAGAGCCACAGAATCGATTTGGGTTAAGACTTTAAATTGCGGATCTAAACCGATGTCTAAAGCGTTCTCCCGCAGCAAGCTTTCACAAAAACCATGAAAGGTCATAATCCACATCCGGGTGTAGCCAAGCGGCATGACTTCATCCAAACGGGTTTGCATTTCTAAAGAAGCTTTTTCGGTAAAAGTTAACCCCAATATTTCCTGAGGAGAAGCATGGCCTTTGCTAATTAACCATTTGATGCGTTCCACAATAACGGTGGTTTTACCAGTACCGGCGCCGGCAATGATGAGTAAGGGGCCAGATTTGTGTTGAATCGCTTCGAGCTGCTGAGAGTTGAGATGAGTGTCCATAAAAAGATTGTATCACCCTCTCGCTCCCCCTCTTAATCTAAGAGGGGGATGTAAGGGGGAGTTATAATCGGAAATTATGATCCTTTGTGGTATGGATGAGGTGGGAAGAGGGGCACTCGCTGGCCCCCTTGTCGCAGTTGCGACAATACTCAATACTCAATGCTCAATGCTCAATCTAAATGATTCGAAGAAGTTGACTCCCGAAAAAAGAAATAAAATTTACAAAAGAATAATTTTGTCGGGGGCTATAATTGCCGTCGAGGAAATAAGCGTGAATTTGATTAATAAATATGGAATTGGTTGGGCGAATAAAGAAGTGTTCCGCAGGTTAAAAAAAAGAATTCCGGCGGATAAATATATTGCCGATGGAAATTTAAAGATTGCCGGAATAACCAGTGTCGTTAAAGCGGATATCAAAATTCTCGAGGTGATGGCGGCGTCGATAATTGCCAAAGTCTGGAGAGATAAGCTCATGACGAGATTACATGATGAGCACAAGAACTATGGTTGGCAATCGAATAAGGGCTATGGAACTAAATATCATATTGCTGCAATACGTGAGCATGGGGTAACGAAGTATCATAGAAACATATTTGTAAAAACGGCGTTAAAATAAGAATATGACTCTGGTTTATCTTTTACTTCTGGGTCCGATTTTGTTTGTTTTAATTTCATGGATTTTAGGATTTATTACTCCTGATTATGATTGGGAGAACGACTATATTAGTGAGTTATCTTTGGGAAAATATGGACGGATACAGAAAATAAACTTTATTTTTTGCGGACTAACTGTAATAGGTCTTTGTTTATTACTAGCAGCCAGGACACCGAATGAGTTAGTTAAGTTAGGATGGTATTTGGGTTCAGGGATGGGAATACTTACGGCGTTGGCTGGAGTTTGGGACACGGATGAAAAAAAGCCAAACAGAACGCTGCCCGGAAAATGGCACGAGTTGGTGTACCACTTAGGAATGTAGGGAACGGGAGCCGCCTATCTGTTGATTGGGTGGGGCTACAGAAATACCCCCACAATAATGATTTTTTCGTGGATGGTGGCGGTGTTTGACTTGCTGTGGTGGAAATTTCATACCAAATTAGGGATGAAGCCGGGTATGGGACAAAGAATTGTGATTTACTCGGCCTTATTATGGATTGAGGCAATGACCATATGGACCATGTGGCGATAATGAATAAGAAGTTTGGTGATCTGATTGCCAAGATTTTGAGTGGAGAGAAAAGGATTGAGTCCAGGTGGAGCAAAAATAAAATTGCTCCGTGGGGGAAAGTACATCCAAACGATGTGATTTATTTTAAGCAGCCGGGAGGGAACGTGGAAGCCAAGGCAGAAGTGGAAATAGTAAGGCAGTTTGAGAGAAAAGACTTTAACGAAGCTAGAAAATTATTTAGTGTCCCTGATGCTTGGACTAAAAACAAAAATTATTGCGTGTTAATGTGGCTGAAAAACCCCAAAAAGGTTAGTCCTTTTAGGATCAATAAATCCGGTTTCGGCTCCGCTGCGGCGTGGTTGTCAGATTTCAAGATATCCAACGGAAGCTAGTGAGGGATCGCTTTCACCGTAAAAGTTTCGTTCCCAGACGTATTTTTTTAACTCGCCCATTAATTGGGGTGATAGTTTCCGCCCGTCGGAAATAGCTGTGTTTGTTTCGGCATATTTTACTCTACGGGTACCTGGAATAACAGTGGAAATTTCATCCCAAGACAAAATATATCGCAGGGCCAGTTCAGGAAGAGTTTTTGATTCTTCTCCTAACAATTTCCTTAAATCGTTGGTCTTTTTAACCAATTCTTTTAAATGGGTATCGGAAAAATAGTGTTGGCGGAAATCACCGTTGGGAAATTTGGTATCTAAATTGATGTTTCCTGACAATCCCCCTTCATCCAAAGGAACTCGGGCAATTAGACCGATATTGTTTTTCTGGGCATATGGCAAAAGTTTTTCAGTGGGTTTTTGGTGAAAAATATTAAAAATAAATTGAATAGTTGAGATAAGTCCGGTATCTAAAGTTCGTAAACAATTACTGGGTTGGTAATCGTTAATTGAGATGCCCCAATGTTTTACTTTCCCGGATTTAGTTATCCTCTGAACGGTTTCTTTCCAGCCATCCTCGTTTACAAAGTCATCTTGCCAGACATGAAATTGCATAAGGTCCAAAAAGTCTGTTCCCAAGCTACGGAGTGAATCGTCTACGCATTTTTCAATCCAGTCGTTGGGGAAAACTTCAGAAATAGGAACTCCTTTCCAGGCGGGCCATTTCATGTTCTTTCCGGGAACTTTAGTAGCAATTATCAGATCTTTTCGTTTTCCAGATTCTTTTAAATATTTTCCGATTAATTCCTCAGATGGATGCCTATCTGGATTTTTGTCATCAAAGCCATAGATCCAAGCTGTATCTATAAAATTGCCGCCAAATTCAACAAATTTATAAAGAGCCTGTAGGCTTTCGTTTAAATCTGACCCTATCCACATATTTGGAACGTTGGCCAATTGCCACGTCCCCATCCCCACTTCCGAAACTTTTAATCCCGTTTTACCGAGGGTCCTATATTGCATTGGCTAAATATTACCACAAAAGGTCGATTGTATTAGTAAATTAAAGCTAAACCTATAAACATTAGACCCCCCCCATGCAAACTTTTTTAAAAGTCCCTTTTTTGAAATATCTTCTCCAAAGATTTTCGGGGCGATAAGAGTAAGGATCCAGCCGTAAATTATCCCAAACATAATATTCGTTCCCTGAACAGCACTAACTAAAGCGACAGGCCCGGATATAATCGCTAGAAAAATTAATAATTTGCTAGCAAGATAAACTGCCTCATTTCCAAAAACTATGGTCAGTCCGACCTTACTCAGTTTTCTAGTAGTAGAAATAAACGCTTGGCGAACAGAAGGAAAAACTAGAAATAGAATTAGTCCTCCAGTAACCCAGCCGAATCCTTCGTACGCCGATAATATTATAAAGCTGCTAGTATCGGAGACAAATTTGAATATAATTGTGCCCGCGGCCCACAAAACATCTGAAATTGTCATTAGCCAAAAGGCTTTATTAAACTTTAAAGACAATATTTCTTTAATATTGGTCACAAGAGCAAAGACAGAGGTCATTATTAACATGAATCCTATGAATTGTTTTATGGAAAGCTGTTCTTTTAAAAAGAGTGAGGACATTAGAATTGTAAAAATTGGCATAAGCTGCCCCAAAAAAATTACCTTACTAGTTTCTTCGCTTTGCATAACTTGGAAGTAAAGAGCTGCCCCAAAAACGAAGAGTACCCCTGTAATGATGACTAGTAACCCGTCTTTTATTCCCAATATGGGAAAACCAGATACAGTCCATAGAACGATTCCAGTAATTAGTCCGACAATAGCACTATACATGGCCATTCCCCGATAATCCTTTATTTGTCTTTCGAGAATATATTTATCCGTGAAGTTGACTACTGTGTAAACAGCAGAGCTAAGAAGAGATAAGAAAAGCCAATTAGACATAAATTATTTAAGAAAAAACTTGATCCAATTTAATATAACTTCTGAAAATTCAGCTTCTTTGCCGTCGTAGGTGTGGTTGGCGCCGGGGATTATTTTTGTGGTGAATGATTTGCAATTGGTGGCCATATTTTTAAGATCGTCTAGATCTTCTTGAACTGACTTGATAAACGAATCGTCGTTTTCTCCATAAAGGGCTAGGATAGGTTGGGTTATCGAAGATATTTCGGGAAGAATATCGGCAGGTCCTCCTCTAGTAAATAGGTCGACCATTGTTTGCGAACTCAAATAATACCAGTCCCAAATTTTGTAAGGAATTATTTCTAATGGTTTGCCTTGGGAAATGTTTTTGTTGGCTGTCTCTAAAATTTCTGAATGACTTGGTTCATCTTTTTCGAATAATGCAACCATGTCTGCAGGAGAGGCAAGGATTACCCCTGTTACGCTGAACGGTGATTTCTTGGATATGTAGTGGATAACTTTTGGCCCACCAAGACTATGCCCGGCTAGAATAACTTTTGAATATCCCAAATCGGTGGCTGATTTAGTCCAAGCGTCGATATCGAAAATACTTTCTTCAAATCTTTCGTAGGTGGCCCCAATCCGACGAGAGGTAGTTGTCCCGGCTATTGCAATATCGTTTATATGGCTATGTCCCCTGTTGTGTCCGTAAAGAAAACCAATATTGTTTATTATTAAAGTCTGACCTAGAACGTTAGCGTGAATATTTTCCAGTATGTTCCCGGACATGCCATGAACAAATACGACACAAAGATCTTTTTTGTCCGAAGAATAATGGGCTCCAGGGAGAATTAATTTGTCTTCGGTGGTGGTATAAATTAATTCCATATTATTCTTCTAACTCCTTTATTTCTTCGGATTCGCCGAGAGATTTAGTACTAGACAATTTTTGGCCCATTGTGGTAAAGGATTGGTTGACTGAGGACATGGTGTTGTAGGAGTTGGTGACGTGGCGGCCGAGGACGCCGAGGTTTTCTTCGATCTTTGTATAATCTTTTTGAATGGCGCGCAGTAGTTGAAAAACCTGGCGGGATTTAGTTTCCAATTCTTTACCCTGGAAAGATTGCAATAAAACTTGGAGGTGAGCGTAAAGAGTATTGGGGGAAACGGGGTAGACGCGGGAGTCACGGGCGGCGACACTTAATTCACGGATGTTGACCACTTCGTAATAAACGGATTCGGAAGGAATATACATCAGGGCAAAATCCATAGTGCCTTCGTCAGGAAGAATATATTTTTTGGAAATATCGGTGATGTGTTTTTTTACGTCGGTTATAAAATCCTTTTTGGCCCCTTCTTCCCCTTTGACCATGCGGTTGAAATTTTCCATGGGAAATTTGGAATCGATACAGAGAAGGCCGGCGTCAGTTTTGAGAACAGCGTCGACAATTCCTCCGGTTTTGAAGCGGTATTGCAGATGAAAGGCATTTTTGGGGAACGTCTGACCAATCATTTCTTTCAGAACTTCTTCTCCAATGCCACCACGAAGTTTAGGAGACTGCAAAAACTCCTGGAGGGATTTTATGCCTCGGCCAACTTCGGACATTTCGCCCAAGTTCTTTTGCACGTCTCCAATCACCCGGGCAGCGCTATCCAAGCGCTGGTTAAACTGCTGAGTGGATTCACGCACGGCTTGGTTGGTAACTTTCAACCATTCGGTGATAGTGGAATCTTCCTGGGGTTTTTCCCGGGTCCACTTACGAAGTAAAAATAAAGTTATGGCAAAGCCTAGTGCGATTGCTGATATGATAGTTAATAGTTCGTTGTTCATGAAAGTTAAAAGACCAACATCTGGAATAATCATAGCACTTATAGCCTTGGGACTTCTATCGGGTATTGTTTGGAAAATACCTCCATCAAATATTGTGTGGGAAATTTTAACTTTGGGTCTGTTTACTTTTGGAGTAGCGGTATTGTCCAGTTGGATATTGGGACGAAAAAGATACGCTGTGTTTTTGACATTGTTTTTGATAATAACATTAATTTTGAATAGATTTGAACTTTTAAACTGGATCAGCCTGGGACTACTAGTGGCAGTTTTCGGATTGATTAATTTGATTTATTAAAGTAATATCCGCTCATGCAAGTTTCCAAACGGAAATTAAACGGAGTATTAGAAAAACAACTCTTCTCTACTTTTTATCAATTAGTTTTGGATTTAAAAAACAAGGAAGAAGCCGAAACGGTATTTGGGGATTTATTTTCGCAGACGGAGCTGTTGTCGGTAATCAAGAGATTGTCGGTCGCTTATTGGCTGTCTAAAAATAGAAGTTATGAGAATATCAAAAATAATTTAAACGTTAGCAGTGCCACTATTGCCGATGTGCAAACCAGTATCAAAAGTAAAGGCTGGAAATTGATGCTGGAAAAACTTTCGGCCGATGAATGGGCTACGGTTTGGGAACAAAAGATCAAGGGAGCTTTCAAAATACCTCACCCTTAATCCCTCTCCTAATCTAGGAGAGGGACATTACTGTCACTTTGGGTTAAAATTAGGGTATGAATAAAAGATTTTATGTTACAACCACGATTCCATATGTGAATGCGGAGCCGCATATTGGGTTTGCGTTGGAAATAGTTCAAGCAGATGTGTTGGCCAGATATCACCGACTGCTGGGTGAAGATGTGTTTCACAACTTTGGAGCAGACGAACACGGTGTAAAAATATACCGTAAAGCTTTGGAGGAACATAAAGATCCGCAAAAATATTGTGATGAATATGCGGCCAAGTTTGATGCTCTAAAAGAGATTTTAGATTTAAACTACACAAATTTTATTAGAACTACCGATCCAGTACACATCTTGGCGGCCCAAGAATTTTGGGGAATATGTAAAGCAAATGGTGATATATATAAAAAGAACTACCCAATTAAATACTGTGTGGGGTGCGAGCTGGAAAAAACCGATTCGGAATTGAAAGACGGCAAATGTGAATACCATCCTAATTTAGAAATAGAAAGATATGAAGAAGAAAATTATTTTTTTAGATTTTCTAAATATCAAGATGAATTACTGGATCTTTATGATAAACATCCGGATTTCGTGGTTCCTACGTCCAAATTTAATGAAATAAAAGAGTTTGTAAAAGGAGGACTGGAAGATTTTAGTGTGTCCAGACTTAAATCCAAAATGCCGTGGGGAGTGGATGTGCCAGATGACCCAGGACATGTAATGTATGTGTGGTTTGACGCGCTGGTAAATTATATTTCGGCATTGGGGTGGCCAAAAGATTTGAAAAAATTCAAAGAATTTTGGCCCGGGATCCAGACGGCCGGAAAAGACAATTTACGCCAGCAAACTGCAATTTGGCAAGCAATGCTGATGTCTGCAAATTTACCAAATACCAAACAAGTGTTTATTCATGGATTTATTACTGTGAATGGGCAAAAGATTAGTAAAAGCTTGGGAAATGCTATTAGTCCGGTTGAATTGGTTGAAAAATATGGAACTGAAGCAGTTCGGTACTTTTTACTGGCTAAACTTCATTCATATGAGGATGGTGATTTTACCTACGAAAAATTTGAGGAGGCTTTCAATTCGAATTTAGCAAATGGATTGGGGAATCTTGTTGCCCGCATAGCAAAATTGTGTGAGCGGGCAAATACTCAATACTCAATACTCAATACTCAATTTGTTGATTTTAAGGATATAACAAAACATTTGGATCAATTTAGATTTGATGAGGCGTTGAAAGAAATTTGGGGGTGGATTTCCCAACTGGATCAACAAATTGAAAAGGATCAACCCTGGAAACTGGAAGGGAACGATCTTGAAAAAGTCCTAGTTGGTTACCGGGAAAATATTTTGAGGATTGCGACGGCATTACAACCATTCTTACCGGAAACTGCTGAAAAAGTGCTTAAACAGTTTGGGGGCACAAATGTAAAAAGTGAAGCTCCCCTATTTCCCCGTATCAAATGATCGACGCCCATTGCCATTTGCAGAAATTTGAGAATCCGGGTGAAGTGATTTCTGGATTGGAAGCTGTGATTTGCTGCGGAGCTGATCTGGAAAGCTCGAAAAAAGCCATCGAGATTTCCGATAAATTTCCAAACGTTTGGGCGACTGTGGGGATACACCCTGAAGAAAATTTTAAATCGACTTCGTCGCGCTTCGCGAGCAAAATTCTAAGATCCAAAGAAATTCTAAAATCTAAATTACTAAAACTTTTAAGACAACCAAGGGTTGTGGCGGTGGGAGAATGCGGATTGGATTTTTTACCAGAAACAAGAGAAGAAGAGAAAAGTGCTCAAAGAGAATTGTTTAAATTTAATATAGATTTGGCAAAAGAAATCAAACTACCTTTGGTTGTTCACTGTCGCAATGCTTTTGAGGATGTTTTCTCAATACTCAATGCTCAAGACTCAATGCTCAAAGTACAAATGCACTGTTTTACGGGGAATATGGAACAAATGCTGGAGTGTGTCCGACGGGGATTGTATATAAGTTTTGGGGGAATACTGACTTTTAAAAGTAGTCAGGAATTACGGGAAGTGGCTAGATTGGTGCCCGAAGATAAATTATTGATTGAAACCGACTCACCATATTTAGCCCCAGAACCGATACGAGGAACTCGAAATGAGCCTAAAAATGTTAAAATAGTGGCCGAAGTACTGGCTAAAACAAGAGGGGTCGATTTTAACGCGATCGACCAACTTACCAGCCAGAACGCACGTAAATTTTTCAATTTATGAATCACTATAAAAAAAGACTGTTGGAAATTATTCCCGGGTTTATTAGCTGGAATATTATTTTGTATTTGTTTTGGGGTAGTTATTTCTTTCCTGTTGCTACTGCCTATTTTGTATTGATGTTTAATGTATATTGGGTATACAAGTGTCTGTCCCTCACTTTTTCGGCCATTCTGTCTCATTTTAGAATTCTGGCTACTCAAAAACTAGATTGGATGAACGAAACGATAGGATTTGGTGATTGGAAAAAAGTCAGACATGTGGTTTTGGTTATGGTTGCCAATGAATCGGTGGGAGTATACAAAAAGACCTTGGAGGCCTTAACTAAACAGACCATACCTCTCAAACAAATCGCCGTAGTTATGGCTACAGAAGAGAGAATTCCCGGGGGTCAAGTGGGAGCCGAATCCCTCCGAAATACTTTGGGCCGTAAATTTGGAGCATATATCGTAACTGTACATCCTAAATCTCTCCCGGATGAAGTTATCGGCAAATCCTCCAACGAAGCCTGGGCCGCTAAACAGGTTTATAAAATGTTAGTTGAGAAAAAAGGTTGGGATATTAATTACATGACCGTTACATCAAACGACGCTGATGCGATGTTGCATCCACAATATTTTGCCTGTTTGACCTTTAAATTCCTGGACGATCCGCACCGATACGAGAGATTTTGGCAACCGGCTATAGTTTTTTATAACAATATATGGCGTATTCCTGCTCCCAGTCGGGTAGTTAACGCGTTTTCCAATATGATTCAAACCGCCTTGTTGTCCAACAAAGATCGATTGGTTAATTTCTCTAATTATTCTGCTTCTTTTTCTATGATCCACGAAATCGGCTATTGGGACACAGATGTCATCCCCGAAGATTACCGGATATTTTTCAAGGCTTTCTTTAAATTGGACGGCCGGGTGGAAGTAGAACCCATCTTCCTGCCTTCCACCGCCGATGCGGCCGAATCAACTTCAACCTGGAAAACTTTCGTAAATGACTATGAACAAAAAAAACGCTGGGCTTGGGGGGTATCTGACCTGCCATTGTTTATGCAGATGTATTTAAAACAACCAGGTACTTCGTTTTGGAACAAAACTATCCGTCTGGTTCGAGTGCTGGAAGATCATATTTTATGGCCGGTAAACTGGTTTGTGATTACCCTGGGAGTAAGTATGACTACCATCATAAATCAAGAATTTGCCAGAACTACTCTGGGATATTCTTTGCCTCGGATGTCGTCGGGAATATTATCAATTACTTTGGTATTTTTGGCGATACTTTTGATAGTGGAAATTAGGCAGAGACCTCCCCGGCCGGAGACTGAAAAGTGGTGGAAGAGCTGGACTTATCCTTTTGAATTTGTGCTCATGCCAATAGTAGGATTTTTCTTTTCTGCCCTACCTGGACTGGATGCGCATACCCGACTCATGTTGGGCCGGTATCTTGAGTATCGGGTCACCGAAAAGGTAAAGTAAACTATGTGGAAAAAAATAGAGTCCTGGATCCATACTCATGAGACCGCATTTTGGGTGTGCATTATCGTTTCTATACTCAGAATTCCTTCTCTTTTTGAACCATATTGGTATGGTGACGAGGCTATATATCTGACAATTGGTCAGGCTCTCAGAAAGGGTGAATGGTTATACCGGGACATTTTTGATCATAAACCACCCATTATTTATTGGCTGAGCGCGGCGGTAGATGGAAATCTGTTCTGGTTTAAATTGTTGGGAATAGTAATCTGTATTCTAACCATAATTGGTTTTTACCAACTACTTAAACGGTTAAATATTTCTAAAATCGGTGTCCATTTGTTGGTATTTGGACTATTAATTACATTGCCAACCATCGAAGGTAATATTGTTAATGCTGAGCTGTTGTTTCTTTTACCCGTAGTTTGGGCTTTCTTCTTGGGTATAAAACCAACCAATTCCAAAAATGTTTTGCTGGCAGGAATACTTTTTGGCTTAGCCACACTAATTAAGGTTCCGGCCATTTTCGAAGCTGCTGCTCTAGGTGGATACTGGCTAATTAGTAGACAAAAGGGCATTTTCAAAAATGGAGTTTTACTAGCCCTTGGAATTATTATCCCCATTGCTGCCTCGTTTGGATATTTCTATACCCAAGGGTTGGCCCAAGACTACCTAAAATATGCCTGGACATACAATTTAAGCTACACCGCTACTTGGAAGAGTAATTCAGTTTTTGATAATTTGTGGGTCAAGTTTATTATCGTCCTAGCTATTTTTGTTTTCTCTTGGTGGAAAAGCCGAAAATTGTCTGAAGTTGCTCGGCTGGTTAGCGTATGGATCCCCATTTCCTTGTTTGCCGCCATGCTTTCTAACCGTCCATATCCTCATTATCTGATCCAAGCTGCCACCGGTGTATCTTTGGCTACTGTTCTAATTTGGAAAAGCAAAAGAGAAAAACTGTGGGGAATATTTTTGGGATTATTATTGATGGTGACTATTTGGCACTACAAATTCGGATTTTATCCGACATTTCCCTATTACTCCAACTTCATTAGTTTCGTGACTAAAACTGAATCAAAAGATGAATATTTTCGCCGGTTTGATACAACCCTGATCTTTGATTATAAAATTGCTGAAATTATTGCCAAAGACACAAATAAATACGATCGAATTTTTGTCTGGGGAGACAGACCCACTATTTATGCTCTTAGCCGCCGATCACCAATTGGCCATTATACGACCAAATTTCACATCCAAAGTCTACATACCGAAGACGAAACTATTAGTGCAATTGCCACAGGCCGTGTAAAATACATTGTTACCATGGGTGAGGAAAACAAATTGCCTGGACTTTGGGAAATATTATTAAGCAAGTATATGAAAGTCTGGGAAAACGGTGACGAAAAAGTATACAAACTATGGAAAAAATTCTAAAAAAGATTGTTTTGACCAACTGGTCGATGGCTATTGCCGGGCTGGTAGTTGAGGTGGGACTACTAATTCTTAACCATACCCTGCTCCCGCCACAAGTCCCCCTTTTGTATTCTCGTCCGTGGGGTGACGATCAGTTGATATCTGGTTTGTGGTTGTGGGTAATTCCAGTCGTGCAACTAATTATTGGTATTTGCGGAGAGTTAGTTTCCAAAACAAAAAGAGATGATCTTCTTCTCAAAACCATGATCGTGTCTACTTTTACAATTGTACAATTAATGTTAATACTGGGATTTGTTCGCACCATCTCCTTGATTACCTAAAACTCATGTTTACTACTGCCATTGTCTCCGGATTAACAGCAATGATTCTAGCTTTGATAGTGGGAAAAATAGTCATCAAAAACGGATCCAAATTGGGAATAGTGGATGACCCGTCTTTACATAAACACCCCAAGGTTGTGCATACATTTCCCGTCCCCAGGGGTGGAGGAATTGTGATTGCCATAACTATTCTTGTTTCCAGTCTAATTTTTATCCCCATAGACAAAAGGCTAATTGGTATCTTGGCGGGTGTACTTATCTTGGGTGTGGTTGGATTTTTGGACGACCGGTTTGAAGAAAAAATTTCTCCGTATACCCGACTTGCTGTTAACGCACTGGCGGCTTTGCTGGTAATTGGAGCTGGGATCGGAATTTCGTATATAACCAATCCTTTGGGGGGAATCATTAATTTCAATTGGGTGCTAGCTGATTTATTTGCTTTGGTGTGGCTAGTTTGGATGCAAAACATTGTGGGCTGGAGTAGTGGGGTAGATGGACAACTTCCGGGCTTTGTGGTCATTGCCGCTCTAACTATGGCCGCTTTATCTTTAAGATTTGCCACCGACGGCAGTCAAACCCAGGTAATTATTCTTTCTCTTATTGTAGCTGGAGCATATTTGGGATTTGGATATTGGAACTGGTTTCCTCAAAAAATGATGCCGGGGTATGGGGGAAAAAGTATAGCCGGATTTTGTTTAGGAGTGCTGGCGATTCTCTCTGGAGCCAAAGTTGGAGCCATGATGATAGTTTTGGGAGTACCTTTTATAGATGCCGCTCTGGTGATTTTCAAAAGATTGCGAGAAGGCCGAAATCCGGTTTGGGGAGGATACGAACACTTGCATCACATGTTACTGGCCAGGGGCTGGGGTAAAAAAAGGATTGCCATTTTTTACAGTACTATCTCAGCCGTAATGGCTATTTTGGCTTTGAATTTGAATAGTAGCTCCAAGTACTTTACAATGGCGGCAGTTGTCTTGCTTATCACTGGAGGGGTTTTATGGTTACAGAATTTTTCTACTATCTCAAAACTGCCAGACCCAGACAATGGGTCAAAAACTTAACCCTATATGCAGCCCTGCTATTTGTGGGAAATTTGTTTGGTCCACAAAAACTGGTTAATGACTTTCTGACCGTTACCGAATCTGTCTTGTGTTTTACCTTAATTGCTTCAGCCATCTACTTCTTTAATGACCTTTTAGATATTAAATCGGATCTGGCTCATCCTTTTAAGAAAAACCGTCCCATAGCCTCGGGAAAAATATCCAAAGAATCGGCTATTACTGTATTTGTATTGGCTTCCGGACTTTCTTTATTGTGGGCCAAAAACATCTCGAGTTTGTTTTTTGTGGTAGTTGCCGGATACTGGATCATGCAGATTGCGTATTCTTTGTGGTTAAAAAACATCGAAGTAGTGGATGTATTTATTATTGCTCTCGGTTTCTTTTTGCGGGTAGTAGCCGGAGCCATTGTTATTAATGCACATCTGTCTATTTGGTTTTTGTTGTGCGTAATTTCGGTGTCGTTGTTTTTGGCTGTGGGCAAACGCCGGGCTGAGCTGGCTATTTTGAGTGAACAAAGCATTACCGCCCACCGTAAAGTCATGGGTAAATATACCGTTGGGATTTTGGATTCTTATCTATCTATTTTTGCTACTTCCTCATTTCTGTCCTGGGCATTGTTTACTTTTAATTTTTACGAGCAAGCCGGACCGGTTTCCACCGCCCCCACCGCATTGATCTTGGTGTCCAAAACTTTAACCATCAACAAGTGGCTGATGGCCACAATTCCGGTGGTAATTTTTGGGATCATGAGATATATCCGGGTAATTTATGACGGATCCAGAGCCGAGTCTCCAGAGCGGGTAATTTTATCCGACTTTCCCCTCTTGGTCTCGGTAGGCCTATGGGGACTGATGGTGTTGGTAGTGTTGTATGGAGGGCTGGGGTAAAGAAATCGATCAAAAATAAAGTTTTCCGCTTTTCCATTGCTCAAATTTTGCGGAGGTCGTCAAAACCTCATTGACAAAATTTATTCTCTTCATTGCTTCTGAGTCTGATTCCCCCTTGTCTGGGTGATGAGCTTTAGCCTTTTCTCGATAGGCTTTTTTTATTACTCCTCGTTTTACTAATTCTGCTCTTGTTGTCTCAAGGAGAACCAATTTTCCACACATAACAACCCCTGGGTTTTGGTGTGCTAATTTAAATATGCCTGGGGCAACTAAAAAAAGAAGCTCGGCGGTTCTTTCTAATTCTGCAACAGGTTGTGGGTCTTGAGGTCGGAAAGGAAAGAGTAATCGGCCTTGATTGTCTAATGATACTTGACCCGCTTCTATTTCCTTGGCAAGTTTTGGGCCTGTTTCAAAAAGGATTCTGAGATCGTGGTTTGCTAAGCCTGTTGGTCTTTTTTCGATATTTGGAATTGTGGTATTGGGCGAAAGCAAGTACAACCAATCTCTTCTTTTTTTCCAGTCCGGCCCAAGAGGAATTGCTTTGACATGTTCTGAGCCATAAGTTTTTTTGATAAAGGCTGCCCTTTGAGCATCTGATAGTGAATCATCGGCCCAAAAGGCTATTCTCTGCTCACAATCGAGAGAAGTAGTTTGGTTCATTAAATGATCTTCGGCTCCTCGGAGTTTGCTACCAAAGGCCTGAATTTTTGCTAGTTCTTCTTGTTTTAACAGAATCACAAGAGGGGAAAATTGAATATTGGTCTTGGCTATCTTTAGTTGCCATAAAATGTCACGAAAAAGTTGGAGGCTCGATACTCCTTTAGGATAAACCTCTATTAATTTTTCTACCTGATCTAATCTTTGTCCCAAAAATTTGAATACCTCCCCTTTGTCCCGTATGCCCATCCTTATTTGAAATGATTTACTCAAAGTCGCTGCTTGTTCAGCGTTTCCAGAAGAACACATTTCTATCAAAGTTTCAGTCGTTCGTTGGAGAATTGGTTTCGTGAATATCTCTGTGACTATGGATCCTTCATTATTCATATTTGGTGGCATATTGGGCTGATATCCAACCGGACTTAGTAGAATCCAGTTCCACTTCTATCCGGTACCAACCATCAATCGATTCCAAAAGCATAAATTTGTCACCGGGATCGACGCGGCCCATTTCTTTGGCTGAAGTCTTGGGTAACTGCCGAACCCGCAAAAATCCTGTGGGAGTACTTTTAATCTCGACGTGAGAAGTGTTGGTTTTGGGAGTTTCTATAATAACTGGGGTTGGTAAGGGCGTCCCTTTCAGTTTAACGTTGATTTTTAGTTGGAAATTTTCTTGGGCATGAGCCGTAATTCTTCTCTCAGAAAAACCCGGAGCAGATACTACTATCACATGATCTCCAGCGGTAATTTCTGGAGCCAGAAGAGGTGAGAATCCCAATGGCTGGCCGTCGAACATAATTGAAGCGGAATCTGGTCCAGAAACAACTACAGCCATGCTTGTACTTTTGACAGAACTGGACTCCAGATTGATAGTTTCACCCTCCGAAGTCATGTCACTATCGCCAAAAACCCGGTTGATTACGGTATAGGTCCTGTTGGTTAAACGGACTTTGGTTTGGTAGGTAGAAAGAGTGGAAGTTACAGAATTTGGTACCAACTTAATTGAAACTTCTCCGGCTTTCAAGCCTTCTTTTTTAAACGGCGTCACTCCCACCTGTACATTATCCATAAAAACCACTGCAGATGGATTGGTTTCTATCTTGAGACCGGCGTTGGGTTTTTGGGTTTGATAAAAAGCGTATCCTCCCACGCCAGCTACAATCAATCCCACAATAATCAATCCTATAGCTACGACTTTTCCCATAATTGAATATTAACATAATTCTGGCCTCATAAATGGTAAAATTAACATCTAAGTTGGCCTAGTGGCGAAGTGGAAACGCGCTTGTCTGCAAAACAAGCATTGCATCGGTTCGATTCCGATCTAGGCCTCATTTTTCATACTTCGTATTTTATTCGGTCTTCGTTGACTTTGAGTTATTCTGGAGCTATACTTGGCGCAATTCTGCGCAAGCAGATTTTTTTGTATGAAGTGGAAAGAAATTTCTACCAACATCGGAGTTAGAGTGTTATCGGCCCGTGAGGCTCCCTTACTTCTCAAGGAGGGTGGCTGGAGGCTAATTAATTTGGCCGTTAAGTGTGGCAAAAGTAACCCTATTAGCTTCGCTTTGAGGCCAGTTTTTAACCACAAAAGACTCCGGGTTGGCCTGGGACTGAGCCTAGCAACTATTGCCATAGTAGCCACAGTTTTAGCTCCCTCTTCTTTATCGGCCGGAGAAAATACCGGTGGTAACACTGAAACAATTTTGAGGCCCATTGGTGATACAGTAATAACCACTCAACAGGCTGTGAGAGTTCCCATAGGGAATTATCAAATATCCCAAAGGTTTTGGCTCCTGCACCCTGGAATCGATATGGCCTCACATACCGGAGAAACTGTTTATCCTCTTTCCCGGGGTAAAGTAGTACACCTGGAACGTGGCTGGCTGGGTTATGGAAATTATGTTGTTATAGATCACGGAGGTGGATACGAATCACTGTATGCCCATATGTCAAAAATTAATGTGTTAGAGGGGCAGGATGTAGCTATTGATACCAAAATTGGTGAAGTTGGATCCGTGGGTTATTCCACTGGCCCGCATTTACATTTGGAAATACACCAAAACGGCGTCTCCATCAACCCCCTGCCGATATTGGGGATTAAAAATTAAAGATGCTTTTTGATTTTAATTGACTGAGTCGGAAAATCCGACTCGAAACTTATTTTGTCTCCCGGTTTAACTTCCAATAATTGACGAACGTCTCGAGGAATTGTAATTCGACCATTGGTGGTTACTTTGAATATTCCCTTCATGGTAATTATTTTAACACTTTAGGTCAGGCTATATTTGAACTTTAAACATTTTTCCATGGCCGGGGATGTTAGTCCCAGAAAACAAAAGGCCAGAGACCATCTTAATATTTTTTCTTCGGTAGTTATCCCTTTCCGAGGTTCAGGCATGGGGAGATTTTAACACTTGGGCACTATTTCCTGCCGTGAGGACGGGGGGTGAGAGATGCTAAATGGCCAAGTAGCTCACTTCTTTGCTCTTCGTCACCGGCGAAGAGGGTGTTTATTCTGGCTTCAATGATGCCTCCTGCCGCTGTGATATTTGGGCGCGAAAGATGCATTACAGCTTCCCTTAATTCTGCGGGGTCGACGATCTTAAACCATGGAGATATTCCCAATCGATGATCTGGAGACATTAGTAGTCTTCGCCCATTCCGCCGCCCATACCGGGGGATCCGGCCGGAAGAGCGTCTTTCTTTTCGAGAGGTAATTCGGTTACTAGACACTCTGTAGTCAAAATCATAGTGGCGCAGGAAGAAGCGTTTTGCAAAGCCACCCGGGCTACTTTGGCCGGATCAATAATGCCAAATTTAATCATAGAACCGGTTTCGCCTGTCACTACATTCACACCAAAATCCACTTCTTTGGTTTCGCGGACAAGTTTTACAAAATACCCGGCGTCGTAACCGGAATTTTTCAAAAGCAAGTTAAATGGTTCTTCCAAAGCACTCTTTAGGATATCTAAACCAACTTTTTCGTCGCCCTCTAATTTAAGGGCGATTAGGGCGTTGGCAGCTTTAAGTAGAGTAACTTCTCCTCCGGGGATAATACCCTCTTCCACGGCAGCTTTGGTGGCTCCCACCGCATCTTTTACCCGCTCCTTACGGTCGTTCATTTCCACTTCGGTAGCGGCACCGACATTGATAACAGCTACTCCCCCAGACAGTTTTGCCAAACGCTCTTCCAGTTTCTCACGGTCATAATCTGAGGTGGTGTGGGAAATTTCATCCCGGACTTGGGTAATGCGGGCAGCGATAGCTTTGGCATCGCCTTTGCCTCCGATAATTCTGGTGGCGTCCTTACTGGACCAAACTTTGGCCGCTTGCCCCAGATCGGTAATTTCAATATTGTCAAAAGTCCGGCCGGTATCCTCAGAAATCACTGTCCCTTTGGTCAAAACGGCCAAATCCTCGAGCATGCTTTTTCTACGATCTCCAAAGCCAGGAGCTTTGACAGCCAGAATATTAAACGAGCCACGGAGTTTGTTGACCACTAAGGTAGCTAAAGCTTCACCCTCAATTTCGTCGGCAATGATGACTAAACTTTTACTGACTTTTATAAACTTTTCCAGGAAAGGCAACAGATCCTGAATTGAGGCGATTTTTTTGTCGGTGATTAATATATATGGAGATTCAATTTCTGACTCCATTTTGGCGGCATCGGTCACAAAATATGGAGAAGCGTAACCTTTGTCAAACTCCATGCCCTCGGTATATTCAATATCGATAGTGAGCCCCTTACCCTCTTCCACCGTGACTACTCCATCGCGGCCAACTTTATCCAAAGCTTCGGCAATTTTGGCGCCGATTTCGGCGTCTCCAGCGGAAATAGTAGCTACTTGGGCAATTTCATCCTTACTTTTAATCTTTTTGGAAATCTTGGCAATTTCGGCAACAACTGCTTCCACTCCCTTATCAATTCCCTTTTTAATCAGCATGGGGTTGGCACCGGCGGTGATATGACGCATGCCTTGATTGACAATGGCAGCTGCAAGCGCAGTGGAAGTGGTAGTTCCGTCTCCGGCCGCATCATTGGTTTTGCTGGCGGCTTGTTTGACCAACTGAGCGCCCATATTTTCAAAAGGATCCTGCAAGTCTATTTCTTTGGCAACGGAAACGCCATCGTGAACAACTGTTGGTCCACCCCATTTTTTGTCCAAAGCTACGTTTCTACCTTTAGGACCGAGGGTGACAATCACGGCTTTGGCTAAAATATTTACTCCTTTTACTAAGGCCTGCCGAGCATCATCTGCAAATTTTAATTGTTTAGCCATATATTAGGGTTTAGTGATTAGGGTATAGGGTTTAGGAGATAACCGCAAGGATATCTTCAAATTTTACAAATAAATATTCTTTGTTATCAATCTTGACATCGTTGCCGCCCCATTTTTTATAAATTACTCTATCCCCCACTTTTACCGGACTTTCGACTTTTTGTCCATCATCAACCGTAGAAGATCCAACTCCCAAAACAATACCTGTTTGGGGTTTATCCGCTGCGGCGGTTTCGGGGAGATAAATTCCGGAGATTGTTTGTTTGGTTTTTTCTTCCGGTTCAATCAGTAAATATCCAGGAGCAGGTTTGATATCGGCGGTTTTATTATTTAGTTTTGCCATATGTACCCAGTGTTTTTACAACAACTTATCAGTCTTGTCAAGGGACTGCTAGAGAAATTGGTGTAATATTAATCAAATTGGGCAAATATGAGCAATATGGGTGGGTACCAAAATTTATTAGTTTATCAACTAGCCATAACTATTTTTGATCTTACTGTAATTTTTTGTAATCAAAATATTGATAAAAAATCCCGAACCCATGACCAAATGGTACAGGCTGGAAGATCGGGTAAACAAAATATTGCCGAGGGTAGTTTGGAAAAGAGTTTGAAGAGTTATATCAAATTAATAGGTGTATCACGGGGTTCGTTTGGGGAATTGCTTGAGGACTATAAAGACTATTTACGTCAAAATAATTTGAGTCTTTGGTCTAAAGAAGATCCAAAAGTAAACCATATTCGCTCAATCCGTGAGTCATCTAATTTGCCTAATTGGGCTAATTCGCCAAATTCGCCCTATGCCCAATATTTGGATAAACCGGAGAATTTTGCCAATTTACTGGTGGTGTTGTTGTATAAAGAAAATTATTTACTTGATCAATTAAACCGATCTTTGGAAGACAAATTTGTGAAAGAAGGTGGATATACAGAAAATCTATTTAAAAAGAGACTAGAACAAAGAAGGATTTGATTTCTTTATTTTGTAAAATACACTCCAGCGTCCCATTAGGGCGTAACAATGCAATTCAAAATCAAACGTGGTAACAGGAATATTAATATCGTTTATATTTATGAATTTGGTGTTTATAGAAGTGGGAACTAGGACTTCGCTCCACTCCCTTTGAGAATTTTTGATTTGCCAGTCACCCATAAATTCTACCTGAATTCCGCTCACTATTTTTTGGCCAAAATAAGATTTAAATTGTTTAGATTCAGAATAAGACAACTTGAGAAATTCGGCTGTAGCTTTGTCACACAAAACATCTATATCATCCACGCCCATGTCATAGCCCTGAAGAACTAAACTGGCTGTACCGCGGATGGCGTATTGATGGCCAGAAAGAAGCTGAGCGATCTCCATAACTGTAGTTTTAAGATTGTTTAGTGGGATGGAAGAAGGCATAGCCTAATGATACACGTTCGGTGGTCATCTTTGGTTTCATATATAACCACTGCAATACAAAAAGCATTAAATTTAAAATTCTAATAACCAAATTGGTGTTTGGAAATTGTGATTTAGAATTTATTTGGACCTTACCCGCCTGCATCGCTTGATGCGAAGCATCTGCGGGCAGGGAATTTTGAGCTTGTGATTTATACGCTACCGGCAAATATTTTTTTACCCAGGAATTCTGTTTTAAAAACTGGCGGTGAATACCGCCGCGGTCAAAAATGCATTTGGCTTGCAATATTTCGTGGGCTGTGTATATACTGTGGGCATGGAGGACTAGATTGTTGGTATCTAACCAAAGATTGAGGCAGATTTTGTTGGGTGCGGTTTTGTCATCGGGGTGGCGTCGGTGTGAGTTCAAAAATAAATTGACGAAAAAACGGGTGATCCAGAGAGTATTAGATTTGGTAATAATCATCAGATCGATGTCGTCATCTTTGGGGCAATTATTCATGGCTAGGGCACCGGTGACGAAGATGGCCATTACAAATGGCAATTTGGCAAGTTTGGCAGCTTGGTGGTGGGCAATCACCCACTTTGCTTTACTGAATTGTTCACGCTGTTTGCGAAGTTTGACAAGATGAGATCGACCAGGAAGAAAATATAACTCACCCCTGTCCCCTCTCTTTACCAAAGAGAGGGGGAACGAAAGGGGGTGAGTTGCTGAAGACCAGTATTTGATTTCATCCAGAGTCAGTGGATAATCGTACTTATCAAAATAGGAGAGCGTATCACTTAGATTGAGGAGCGACTGCGGCAAGGCCATACCGGGATAATACCTGAGTTATACCCAAACTTAAAGTCTTTATGGCTTCAGAAGCCGATGATCCTTGATTGACTTTATTAACAGCGTCGGAGAAATATTTAGACAATAAAGTATTTATTCCGGTCGGGCCGTCAAAAGTATTGGAAGCCAGATACCAAGATCTGGCTGTTGGGGCTTGGGAAATATAAGCTCCCACATATGGAGCGTCTTTGATATTGGCTGCCAGATCTGTCCGACCATAAGGTTCACCAAAAGCCCGGGTGAGAGAGGCGGTTGAGTAGAATTTTTGTAAATTTTCGGGAGAACTTAGATATTTTACAAATTCCCAAGCGGCATCTTTGTGGACACTTTTGGCATTTACTCCCTCGGCCCAATAACTGGCCCAGTTAATCGGTTTTTCTCCCCGAACTAAATCAAGTGGAGCTTGTGGAACTGGATGCACCGAAAATTTTAGTTTGGGATTAAGATTTAGGACATCAAAAACTCGCCATGATGGACCGAAATAAAATGCCAACTTTCCGGAAGCAAAATTTTCAGTAGAACTAGGCAATGTGGAATCCCAAACATGATCGACTCGAGAAAATTGAGTGTAATAATCCAAGGCGTCCTCGGCATTCTTGCCAGATGGACTATTGAGATTGACATTGTTTTGCAACATCAAGATAGCCAAAATATCTTGCCAGTGCTCTACATTATCAGATGTCCCCATTGCCACTCCTGCAACTAGAATCTTATCTCCTGGACGGCATTTTCCATCCGTAGTATTGCCCACACACAAATCGTATGCAGATTGACGTAACTCGTCCCACGTAACGGGTACGCTTTTTCCAGCTTGAGTCAAAATGTCATCGTTTACAAATAAAGCCAATCCATCAATCTCCAGAGGAACTGCAACGTAATTATTGCCAACTCTTAAATCAGTTTTGGTGGTGGGATAGAATGTGGATTCATATTCAGATGCCGAGTACACGGTAGCCGGAACAGCTGACAAATCTTGTTTAAACATGGGAGTCCAAGAAGAGTGAATCCTGAAAATATCCGGCCCTAACCCTTGAGAAAGAGCATTTTGCAGCCTTTCCCGGTATTCTCTTTGCGATTGAAAAATATAATTGACCTTGACGTTTGGATGAGAACCTTCATAAGCGTCGATTATGGGTTGGATTATTTCTTTCGACTCCCACAATCCCCAGTAAGTTAGGGTCACGGATTTGGAAGCGTTCATGGAAGAAATAATTTTTTTACCCACAAAAAAACCAGCTATCAAAACCAAAATAACTACCAAAATAATAGGTAAAATAATCAAAGGGAATTTAGATTTTTTTATGATCTGTGGTGAAGGTGGGGTAGTTGGCGGTAACGAACTGGGTATTGGCGGAACAATGGGGGTTGGAGTCGGAGAAATTGGCTGATTTGGCAGATCCATAACTTTAGTATACAGCAAGGCCTTATAATAAGCACATGAGGTACTTACTGATAGCTTTGGCTGTGTTGTTTTTTGTGGCCAGCACGTTTGAGCTGGCTTATTTAAATAAATCATATCCCAAAATCCACATGTTGGGAATAGATTTGGGGAACAAAAAATCGTCAGAAATCGAGAATATCCTGACCAGTAAATTTTCCACTGTTAAGAACATTGAAATTGTCTGGGGAACCAGCCGGTGGACCATCACCCCAGAACAAATTGATTTGAAATATTATCCACCCGCCAGTGCTATTGAAGCTTTGAAGGTCGGCAGGTCGGGAAAGTTAGTCAAGAATCTGCAAACAAAGTTTTGGGTATTTAAAAACGGTTTTACGCTCGATCCGGTTTTTAGTGTAGACGAAAATAAGATTAATTCGGCTTTGGAAGAAATTTCTAAGCAAGTAAACATCCCCACACGCGAACCGGAAATTTTGATAATAGACGGAAAAATCTCGATCAGTAATGGGGAGAACGGCCAGGAAATTGATGGACGAGAATTGATAAACAGCATCAGAAAGTCGCTTGCCAACCTTAATTCCTCTCCCGTCCAACTTCCGGTTAAAACTTTGAATCCCAAACTTTCACCGACCCAAGTTGAAAATTTGCGACTACGGGGCGAGAGTTTGTTGGGAAAGAAGCTTATTTTAAAAAACGACAACAATATCTGGACTATTTCCTCTGAGCAAAGCCTGGCTTGGGTAGATCCGTTTGTTGACGGTGGCTGGAAAAGAGACCTGATCGAATCTTGGGTCAATGAACTAGCCCAAACCATAGATCGGCCGGCCCAAAATGCTCTTTTTCGTTTTGTCAGCCCCGCCAACCGGGTGGAAGAATTTAAATCGGCACAACCGGGGTTTGCGACCCTGCAAGACAAATTGATTGCCCAAATTATCGACGGTCTGACTGATTTACAAAAGACCAGTGTTTTAGAAAACACTTTAGAAATTCCGGGGGATAAGGTTGAACCAACCATTACCAATTCCCAAGTTAATACTCTGGGAATTAAAGAGATTATTGGCCGAGGAGAATCGAATTATTCAGGATCTATCCCCAACCGCATATTCAATCTTAAAAAAGCTGCTCTCAGTATAAATGGAGTTTTAGTAGCCCCTGGAGAAGTGTTTTCGTTTGTGAAATACATTGGCGACATTTCTGTTGAGTCGGGATATAAACAGGCATACATCATCAAAGATGGTAAAACAATTTTGGGAGACGGAGGTGGGGTATGCCAAGTTTCTACCACTCTATTTAGAGCTGTTTTAAACTCCGGGTTGCCAATAGAAGAACGTACTGCACACGCTTATCGGGTGCATTACTACGAAAACGACAGTAAGCCGGGACTAGATGCCACCATTTTTTCTCCTACTACTGATTTTAAATTCAAAAACGATACTGCCACATATATTCTGATTCAGACTAGTGTAGACGAGACAAAAAATAAATTATATTTTGATTTATACGGAACTGCGGATGGCAGGAAAGTAGAAATTTCCAAAGTCCGGTTGTGGGATTCGGCTCCCCCACCCCCAGACTTGTATCAAGACGACCCGACTTTGGCAAAAGGAAAAGTGATTCAGGTGGATTGGGCAGCGTGGGGAATTAAGGCTGCCTTTGATTGGAAAGTAACCCGAGGTAACGAGGTTTTACAACAAAGAACTTTTTATTCAAATTTCCGACCATGGCAAGCAATATATTTAAGAGGAACCAAATAATCATGAGTTTCATAGAAAGCATCGCACGCGAAATACAAGAAGATGCAAGATTTGTGGGGGCATGGCTAGGCAATAAAACGAGGGGTGGGACATTCGAAGGAAGACGAGGACCAGTGGTGGGGATACGGGGATGGATGGCAGGATGGCCTGAGGATGGGTTACCCAATTATATGAAGGGCGGGGATGTGGGTGGGATACTGACAGATTTTGGAAGACAGGATGGCAGGGTTGACTATTATGTAGATAAGCTGCACGAAGTAGTCAAGGAATGGCGGGATCCGGTGTTAGTGGGGATGAGTATGGGAGGAATAGTGGTAGCGAGATATGCTCAAAGAATTGGATGGGAAAACATAAAAGGGGCAATGGTGGTGGGAGTGCCCCTTGGAGGAGTGAAATGGTTTGAGTGCGTCAAGATGTGGGGAGGGGTATATGCAGATTTGGCTCCAAATAGCCAGCTGTTGCGAGAACTAGGGAAGTTGATAGTACCCGAAGGAAAACAGTTGGTAGGAATTTATGCTGATAACGATCTGAAAATTGGCCCCCCGGCTAGACATATGACGATACCTTTTACTAAGACTGTGGTCATCCCAAATGTGGCACATGGAGAAGTACAACGCAACCAAAAGTTGTGGAGGGAATTGGACAAGATAGTAGGAGGACGCGAGTTGTGATTAAAAGTAAGCGAGATTTGAGAGGGTTGGCAAGAGAATTATTAAAACTAAAGCCCAACATCATCGCTCTGGAGGGGCCGTTGGGGGCAGGAAAGACAACTCTGACTAAAGAAATCGCTAAACAGTTAGGGGTTTCTGAAAACGTCATCTCCCCTACTTACGTCTTAGAGACCGAATACCGAATAATGAACACCGAGAAACTTTTTATTCATATTGATTGCTATCGCATGGAAACAGTTGATGAATTAATGAGATTGGGAATTGAAAAGCGGATAAAAAACCAAGATGTTATTGTGATTGAATGGGCAGACAAATTCAAATCCCAAATCCAAAATCTAAAATCCCAAATTGTTTGGGTGAAATTGAATTATTGTAACTCACCCCTGCCCCCTCTCTTGACCCAAGAGAGGGGTGATTGCCGAGAATGTACGATTGAGATTGTGTAGTACTTCTTCGTTCCCAAATCTTAATATTTTTACTCCAAAGGATTCCAGATATCTAATTCTGTAGTCGTCGTATTTTTTGCTAAATTTATGGATTTCTCCCTCCAGCTCAATTCCGAGCCGTGATTTTGGACAATAAAAATCCATTACATATCCATCTATACTAAATTGTCTAACAAATCTTGCTCCAAGTTTTTTATTTCTAATTGCTTCCCAAAAAATTCTTTCCGCCTCTGTTGAATCGGCTCTAAGTTTTCTCCGTCTTTGTTTTAGTGGTATTAAATTAAATCTGAAGAGTGATTTCATAATTAAAGTATACACTCCCCCTCTCTTAGATTAAGAGAGGCTGGGGAGGTGAGTTACTGGTAAAATGGGATCATGCGAATACTTGCCATCGAGACATCGTGTGATGAGACGGCGGCGGCAGTGGTTGAGGATACTACTATTTTATCGTCAGTCAAGTTCACACAAACGAGCCATGCTGAATTTGGTGGGGTGGTACCGTCTCTAGCCAAACGGGATCACGAAGCAAGAATTGACGAAATCGTCAATTCTGCAATGCTCAAGGCTCAATGCTCAATGCTCAATATTGACGCGATTGCCGTAACAGTGGGGCCGGGATTGGCGATTGCTTTGGAAGTGGGTATCAAAAAAGCCAAAGAGTTGGCCAATCGACATAACAAACCTTTGATTGCAGTAAATCATATAGAAGGACATTTGCTGAGCCCGTTGGCAACCTTAGATACCTCACCCTATCCCTCTCCTATTATAGGAGAGGGAATTAAAGGGAGAGGTATAAATTTTCCGGCGATGGGATTGGTGGTTTCGGGGGGGCATACAGAATTAATTTTGATAGAGGAAATTGGAAAATACAAAATAATTGCGGAGACGATTGACGATGCTCTGGGAGAAGCCTTGGATAAAGCGGCCAGAATTTTGGGATTCCCCTACCCAGGCGGGGCACTATTGGAAAAAGCGGCGGCTTTGGGAAATCCCAAAAAATATCTCCTGCCGTTACCTATGGCTGGCAAAGAAGATCAAAATCAGTTTAGTTATTCGGGATTGAAGTCGGCGTTTGGAAGATTGATTAGTGCGCAGAAAAAAGTACTCAGTACTCAGGAGATAAACGATTTGGCGGCAGCGTTTCAAAACAGAGCGTTTGAACATTTGACGAGAGTTGTCACAAAGAGTATCACCCCCCTTCCCCCTCTTAATTTAAGAGGGGGTGGCGAGTCGAACGAGCCGAGGGTGATACTTGTTGGTGGTGGAGTCATAGCTAATCAGGAACTACGTAGGCATTTGAACAAACTGGGTGAGGAACTTAACTTAAAGGTTTATTTTGCGCCAACAGAGTTAACCGGCGATAACGCCGCCATGATTGGCATCGCAGCCAGTTTCAAGGCTGAAAAAAAACAATTTGTGAAAGACTTTGACAACATTGACCGTCTCCCCCGCTGGAGGATTGACCAAGGTATCACCCCGCCTTTCAGGCACCCCTCTTAATTTAAGAGGGGAAATATTGTATACTTGTGGTCGAGAGACTGAGATCCGACTTGTCACCGGGGAGTCTTTTTTTAAATTAAGTATTGGTTGAGGTGGTAACTTCCCGACTAAGTCGGGACCGCAACTCCGCATTAGGCGGAGTTTTTTGTTAATAACGCCCCCTCAATCCCCCTCTTAAATTAAGAGGGGGACGCTAGAGGGTGATATTATAAATTCATGGATAAAAATTACGATCATAAAAAGTACGAAGCAGATATTTATAAAAAATGGGAAGATTCGGGTGCGTTCAAGCCCCTCGATTCCACTCGGGGCCTGCGGCCTTTTACGATTATCATGCCGCCGCCAAATGCGAATGGTGAATTGCATTTAGGTCACGTCACGTTCGTTGCCGTATCTGACGCGTTGATCCGCTATCACCGGATGAAGGGAGAATCAACTCTCTGGCTACCCGGCATCGATCATGCTGGCATATTAACCCAAGTTACTTTTGAAAAGAAACTTCTCAAAGAGGAGAATCAATCACGTTATTCTTTGGGAAGAGAAGAGTTTTACCGGCGTTGCTATGATTTTGCTATTTTTAATAAATCTGCCATGGAAAATCAAATGCGAGGTCTTGGATCAAGTTGTGATTGGAGCCGGGAAAAGTTTACACTAGATCCTCAAATATCCAAAATGGTTTTTGAAACTTTTGTCAAAATGCACAAGGAGGGATTGATATATAGAGGATATAGAATTGTAAATTGGTGTCCTCGCTGCCGAAGCACTTTGGCCGACGTAGAGTTGGAATGGCAGGAAAGAACTGATCCGCTGTATTACATTAAATATGGACCATTTGTGCTGGCAACAGTCCGGCCGGAGACAAAATTTGGCGACATTGCGATAGCGGTACACCCCAAAGATAAGCGTTATACAAAATATGTGGGGCAAGAAATTGAGGTTGAAGGTTTACTGGGAAAATTTAAATTAAAAGTAATTGCCGACGAGGCGGTAGATATGAATTTTGGCACAGGGGTTATCAAAGTTACTCCCGGTCACGATCCCCTGGATTGGGAAATTGGTCAAAGACATAAGCTGAAAGTTAAATCTGTCATTGATTTTGACGGTAAATTGACCAGTATCGCCGGATCTTATGCCGGATTGAAAGTGGCTGAAGCCAGGAAAAAAGTGGCTGAGGATTTACAAAATAAAGGATTGATCGAAAAAATTGACGATAAATATGTGCATCAAGTCGCAACTTGCGAACGCTGCAACAGTGTAATTGAGCCCTTAATGTCCAGGCAATGGTTTGTCAGTATTAAACCGTTGGCCCAAAAAGCAATCGAGGCCGTGGAATCCGGAGAGGTGCGAATTGTCCCAGAGAAATTTGAAAAAATGTATTTTAATTGGATGCGCAACATTAGGGACTGGCCAATCAGTCGGCAAATCTGGTGGGGACATCAACTACCAGTGTGGTATAGCAGAAAATCACAAGTAACCAGTGAGCAAATAACAGAATTTGAAAAATTGGCTAAAAACGATTCTGGTGCCAAGACCGATGTACTTGAGTCCCCTATCGTCTCAATTGAAAAGCCGACAGGAGATGACGAATATATTCAGGACCCTGATACTTTTGATACTTGGTTTTCGTCCGGCCAATGGCCCTTCACTACGCTCAGGGCAAGTCAACCAGGAGATTTCGAAAAATTTTATCCAACAACGGTTATGAACACGGCCTATGAAATTTTGTTTTTGTGGGTGGCCAGAATGATCATGTTTGGAATTTATTTAACCGGAAAAGCTCCTTTTAAAGTTGCTCTTATTAATGGAATTTTGAGAGACGATAAAGGATTAAAAATGAGCAAATCTAAAGGTAATGGAGTAAACCCCAACGAAACCATTGACCAGCATGGAGCTGATGCCATTCGCATGGCCCTACTGTCTGGTCGTGACAATGGAAACGATCTGTCAATTTCCAAAAATCAAATGGAACAACGAATCCGAGGATATCGAAATTTTGCTAATAAAATCTGGAATGCAAGTCGCTACGTGATCGCTTTAGCTCCAAATTCCAAATCCCCCAACTTCGCCAAGGCTTCGTCGGGCAAGCAAACCCTAAATCTCAAAGATAAAGAGTTTAGAGATAAATTAAATATAATTATTAAAGATGTCACTACGTCTTTTGAAAAATATGACTTAGGAATTGCGGCTGAAAAAGTTTACACTGAATTCTGGCATTGGTATTGTGACATATGTATCGAAGACAACAAAAAAGGTGAACTTTCAAACGAAGTATTAAAAGAAGGATTGGTGACATTTTTGAAACTAATTCATCCTTTTATGCCGTTTGTGACAGAAGCTATTTGGTCCTTCGGCGTTGCTCAGGATAAACAGGGAATGTTGATAACCGCCAGCTGGCCGGAGTAATATAGACAGGTGAAGAAGGTTCTGCCGTTTGGATTATTAATTTTTTCGTTTGTATGGATTGGGTATTACAATTTTTTAAACAAACAAAATCTGGCCAAAGTTTTGGGAGCTGAGGTTGAGGCGGTAAATCAGAAAGATTTTTGGGCAAACAAAGTGAACCAATTCCCAAACTATAGAGATGGGTATATACAACTGGCAATCAAAAATTGGCAACTGGGAGCAACCGAAGAAGCAAGAATTAACTTTGCGCGGGCTCGGGAGATTGATCCGAACTGGCAGGTACCTGATCAGTTGAAGCTTCTGGAGTAACTGCTCCCTCAATGGGTGTTTCTACGGGAATTTCTTTGGGCTCTTCGGCAGCTAGGGGTTCGATCTTGGCTACTATTGCTTCGGGATCTGACTTTAAGGTCAAGCCAGAAGACAGTTTGATATCTTTGGCCGTCACTGATTCGTTAACCGCCGAAAGTTTGGAAACATCAACTTCAATATTTTGGGGCATTTCGGTAGGCAAGGCCTCAATTTCCAACTCCGAAGTTGGCTGAACCAAAATACCCAAACCATCTTTTTGGGCCAAAGATTCCCCCACTATTACAAGAGGAACACTGGCAACAACTTTCTCTTTGAGGTTAACTTGGTGGAAGTCGACGTGTTGAACTTGGCCACTCACTGGATTTTTGCGAACTTCGTGCACCATCACTGGCCGGGGTTCTTTTTCTCCTTCAATCTGCAAATAAACCAAAGTTGACTCCCCTACTTGTTTATATAATTTGGAAAATTCAGGAGCCGAAACTTGGATGGAGACCGATTTGGTATCTGACCCAAAAATGTTTGCGGGAGCAATTCCAGCAGCCCGCAACGTCTTCACCTTACGGCCAATAATTTTACGAAGTTTTGCTTGTAATGTATGTTTAGTCATTTATAAGGAACAATGTCGAGGTCGATTTTTTCGTACCCAGAGTGAATCGTATTATAGCTGAATCGCCGCTCACTTGCAATCAAAAACTTATTACCAGACACTACGTACCAATTTTTGGGATAAGTTATTGTGAACATCAGACTGTCGTTAAGATTGCCGGGTTGGTTTGGTAAATCGAGTTGATAATGAAATCTGGGATCCTTGGGCAACTGTTGGTGATACGTCACAATCATCTCTTTTTTTGATAACGGTGGGACAGACAAAGGTGCACTTAAAACCAAAAAACCAGATTCTGTACTAATTTGATAATTAGTCTTTAATATGGGTTTTTGGTCAATTAAAATTGAATCTGGTATTACGTTGGTAGGAAAATAAAAACGCACATAGTTTTTGAAAGTCCCCAATGGCCAGGCTGAATCTTTGTTTTGATTTTCGTAGATAATTTTTACAACGGTTGATAGTTTAGAGTTTTCGAATTTTAGATCAAGATGGGTAATCTTTTTTATAAACGGACTGACTTTGTTTGCTCCTACGTTGTTGTCTTGCGAGTAATAATAATCAATTTGGCACGGAAAGATTGATCGACAAAACGGTGGTACAAAATCCCCACTCCACCCCAAAGCAGATAATGCAGGAGCTGAAAACCTGTTGGGGTAAATTGATATTTGTTTCTCTTGAAGTTGGGAAACAAGGAGATATAAAAAATTAGTGATTTGAATTTTAGAAATTGGTGTCTTTCTGATAAGCATCGCCTGGACAACGCCGGCAACAAAACTGGAACCCGTTGTGTTCTTTTTTAGGTATTCCAGATATTTATTAAAAAACGTTGATTTACTAACATTCCCTAAGCCTGGAATATCCACCGGTCCAAAAGTATCCAACAAGCTGGTGATGGTATCCAAATTTACCGAAATCACCAGATCGGGATAAATCCCCGATTCCTTTTCCACAAACCAAGCTATTTTTTGAGCAGCTTCTGGAAAACTCACTCCCCAATTGGCATCACGCAAATACCAGCTTGTTTCTCCGGTAGCCAATTTTAGTGAATCTGGTGGATTTATCTGTCCCCGAAGCTGTCTGTCCAATGAGTACGAATCGTGGAGTTGGATATCCAATATCTTTCCGTTGTCAATTGATATCAGAGCCAAGCTGTCCAGATATCCCCCTGTTCCCCTATTCTCGCTGTTGTCCAAAAAAACAATTGCATATGTGGACTTTTTGTCCAGCGACAACAGTTTGGGCAAATCGGAAACCAACTGTGACGATTGGGAAACTACATTTTTTTGAAGTGTTATTTTTTTTTCGATTTTTAATAATCTATCAGCCAGGGGATCTTTGGAAGAAATTTGAGTAAAATCTATCACCACAAAAGATAGTTTATTGTTTAACTCGTTGATGTTTTGTGATAGTTGGGCAATCTGCTGCGACGAAATTGTTTGCCCACTTCCGGTAAGCATATATAAGATAGGAAGTATTTTTTTGGCGAGTGAATATGTTTCGTTTCTGGACTGCGAAACGGCCATGAGCAAACTTGCTGTTTTGGTCATAGAAAAACCAAGTTGATTAGAAAGAAATTCTGCTCCCAAAACAGGTGAAGATTTTTGAACATAAAATGCTACCACCCCTACCAATCGAGGACATATGTTTTTTTGACAAGTAATCAAAAAATAAAGAGAAATCTCAGAAACAAAAATCAAAATCCATCCCCATAAAAAAAGCAGAATAAAAATCTTAAACAATTTTGAAAAATATTTTTTTGGAAATTTAGATGTATTTCTTTTTTCTTCGATAAATTCTTCCACTAAAAACTTTTGGTTGCTCATTTATTAATTGTATCTCAAAATTCTCCTTTCATGTTTTATCAACTCTGGAACATGAAAAGGAATGTTTTTAATTTTTGTTCAATGTTTGGTTTACCAACAAGTCAGCTTGTGAATTCTTTTCACGAGGAATATAAATAAAATTCTCAATTCCCAATTTCAAATTTCCAATCAATTTTTGGGTTTCTATATTTTTAATTTTTAAATCTGAATTTTTTATTTTAAACAACCCCTTAATTTGATTAACGATAAGTTGTGAGTCTAGATAAAAATTTATAGTTAGTTGGTTGGTTGGTTCGGGGTTCATGGTAGACAACCACTTTAGGGATTCGATAACTGCTTGATATTCGGCCTGATTATTAGTGGCTGTTCCCAAAAAAAATCCTTTTTGATAAACAACTGTGTTGTTTGTGTCTAAAACTACAAAAGCTGATGCGGCTGGGCCAGGATTTCCGCGGGAACCGCCGTCGCAATATATAGATAAAATTTTGTCATTCGTAGTCATATATTGTCATTCTTAGTCATTAATTGTACCTTGGTTAAAGCTAATAAAACAACAAGAAGGAGAATGTTTTGGTGAAGGGTGATCCAATAGTGGTCCACCATTCCTGTCGCCAATACAACAAGAGCAATAGTTATTAGTTCATAGTTCTTGGTTCGTAGTAGTTTCTTGCCAACAGCAATCGACCAATAGCCAATAGCCAATATTACTGGCAGTCCCAATTCAACCATCAATAATAAAAATACATTGTGGGTGGGCTGACGCAAGGAGGGGAGTAATGAAACTGAGTTTCCCAAACCAACTCCAAAGACTGGATTACTCTTAATAGTCTCTACGGCCTTCTGATTTAAGACAATCCGCTCGGGGATAGAGTCGGGCGAGGATGGGAGATAGAAATATAAGACCATTGGGACAATAAATAATACCAACAATAACTTGCTATATTTTCTAACCAGCCAAAAAATTATTAAGCCAATTTCTATAAGGATTGCTGATTTGGAGAAGGTGAGGGGAATTGTGAGAAACGCCGATAATACCGCAAGCCAATATATCACCTCCGTCCTTCGGACACCCCCTCTTAAATTAAGAGGGGGACGGGGGGTGATACTTAAAATAAGTAATCCTCCCACCAACAAGAACCCCGCCAAGGCATTGGGGTGGGGCATTGTTGCGTACGGACGCAACACAAATCCCAATTCCCAATTTCCAAATCCCAAAAAAATACGGGAAATTCCCAGAGTAGAGACAGAAAAAGTTCGCTCTCCCAGCCAGTACCACAACCCCCCAATCGAGTGTTGGATTATAAATTGGCTCCATGCGAGAAATGATGTCCAGACAACTGCGAGGCTTAATCCAAACCGAACACTGAATACCGAATACCGAATATTATTAACCAAGTACTTAAACAGCCAATAATATTCATAAACTCTAATCCATTTGTAAATAGAGGCCTGGGGGTTCGTTGAAAAAAATATATTTAGAGTTATTAATATTATCAATACCACCCCCCTTCCCCCTCCTAAGTAGGAGGGGGTGGCTCGCAAGACGGAGGTGGTATTTTTTCTAAAAGTGATACTGGAAAATATCATTAACCCCAAAATTATTAAGTCCGTTAAATATAAAGTGGGAGAGAGATAGTCGGATCTGATTCCGTTAATCAAACTCCAACTTGGCCAAAAGTGGTGCGACAACTGTGAAGGCAACAGAAGAACTAAAAGAAACAATAGCATTTGCCAAAGATTATACCTTAGGACTGATGACCACCGATCGGGATTTTCCTTCACCCACCGAAGAGGTGGTGACGTCTTTGTGAGCATCAAGATATACATGAACTATCCGGCGTTCGTTGGCAGGTAGTGGAGCTAGAGTAATGGGAGTTTTTGATGCCACCACCTGGGCTACCGCTGAGTCCACCATGGCTTTGATAGACAACTCACGGCGTTCCCGGTAATCATTAACATTTATGGAAATGTTTATCCAATCTCCGGTTAGATGCTTAAGATGTAATCCCAAGACCAACTGTAAAGAAGATAGGGTATCGCCATGGTAGCCAATAATGGGAGCCGGATCTTGGGTCTCCAGGGAAATCAGATAAACATTATTATCCGGATCAAAAGTTACTGTGGCTTTGGCAGAAATTCCCAAAGTATCCAGAAAGCGGGCGGAGTAGTCGGCAACGGTGCTGGTGTGATCCATGCTGGCTATTTTAACAAATTAAACTTTTTTAGCCAGGGGGTAAGCCCTCCCCAACCAGTGGCCAAGTATTGTTGAACCATACTGACAAGTGAAAACACGAACCAATAAATAACCAAACCGGCTGGGAACTGAAAACCAAAGACGATAGTCATAATTGGAAACATGTACAACATTTGTTCTTGGGAAGCGGCCATAATGTCGTCGGATTTTTCTTCGGTTTTTTTAGCCAGTTTCTTTTCGGCTTTCACTTCCGGCATCATCATTTTGGAACTTAAAAATTGAGTAGCGGCACTTAGAAGTAATAGAACTCCGGGGAGGGGAATAGGAAGTCCGGGGATTTTGTAAACGTCGGGTTTGGTGAGATCAAGGGAATAAAGTTTGGTGGATAATACAAAATCGTCCGGGAGTTTGTTGTTTGAATATAGAATAGGATTGAGGTGTTTGACGATGCCGTCACCATTGGGCTTGAGAACTGAATTGAAAGCATTAAACAATGCAATCAATACTAATATTTGAACTATTTGGGGAAGACAACCCGAGGCGGGGTTTAACCCATGTTCTTTGTATAGCGCGGCTTGGGCGGTGACTAGACCTTGTTTGTCGGTTTTGAATTTTTCTTTAAGGGCGGCCAGTTCAGGAGACAGCTCCTGCATTTTTTTGCTGGCTTTTAGAGATGGCATAACCAATGGGGTCATGGCCACTCTTAATCCGATGGTCAAAATAATAATTGACCAACCAAAACTACCGGTTAATTTAGTTAAGGCAATTAGGGCGTTTAATAGGGGATGGGAAAGTAATAAGTTCCAAATATTTATCATATTAAATTACTGGATCGAAGCCACCTTTTGAAAACGGATGACAACGAGCTATACGTTTTAACGAGTACCAGCTCCCGCGTAGGATACCATATTTGCCAATGGCTTGGTAGCTATACTCTGAACAAGTGGGGGTAAAACGGCAAGAAGAGTGCAAGCTGGTGGGAAATTTTTGATATAGGCGGATTAATGCAAGTAATAGCTTTTTCATAAATTTCCCCGTTGCTGCAATCTTTTTTTAAATAGTTTTTCGGTGTATCCGCCCTCGTTAATAAATTTCTGTTCCAGAGACTCGAGTTGTCTTTTCTCAAGGTATGTTTCCTGATAAAGCAGAGTGACCAGTAGGTTAACGGTTTTTTCGGGGGAGTCGGGGAAATCGGGGTGGTCGAATTCCCTGAGCTCCCTGATGCGGGGGTCTTCTTTATTCCATATGGAGATCTTGTTTTGTCTAGCATAATCCTGATAGTCCTCCAATAGTTCTATATGTGAGGCGCGGGAAATTCCCAGCAAATAAATATATCCCTTCAGACTTTTTTCTTCGTATCCTTCGGCTATGTTTTGCTTGCCGCTTCTGGCCGCTTGAACCATTTGGTCGTGGGTGCGAGACTTTCTGTCTATAAACCGGTCGCAAAACTGGACTGTCAGATCATAAATGACCACAGATAATTGATAAGTTTTTAGATATTTATAACCTGCTTGAGAGTTTGGCATATTTCTGGTTGTGACAATTTAAAAGCTTGCTTGTTGGGGAAAATTATAACGTCATGGTTCCCCGATAAAATCTTTACTGAATTATAAATAACTCTGCGTAACCGATTACGAACTACGGCTTTTTTGTCCAACTTAGTAGAAGTAACCACCGCCCAACGATTTATTTCTAACTTGTTTGAAAAAATCAACAACGATGTCCAAGGAAGCCTAATGTTTTTACCAAGTTTTTTGGTTTGCAAAAAATCCTTACGAGCAAGACGGTGTGATTTAGGAAGCATTGGACTATTTTACTATTCTTTTTTAGGTTATGTCTTCACCACTTCTTCTTTTGTCCGCTCTGATTTGTTCATTTACCCTGTCGTGGAGAGCCGGTGTGCCGCGTCTTCTTGCTCCTGTTTCGTGTTGAGCTAGATAGTCAGGTTGTGGTGGAGTTTTTGAACGGACAACTCTTCCTTGGGCGAGTTTATCTTTTATATCAAACTTTTTTTCAATCTGGGGAATAATGTTCCCTTCCATACCCCCACAAAGAACTAGCCAGAAACCATCAACCTCTTGGGCTGCGGGTTTTCCTCCTCTTTGCTTTAGACGAGTTGGAAATTCTCTGGTAAAAGCTTGGCCTCCGGACGAATTTGCTGGGATAATTTCATTTAACAGGTTTTTAGATGGATCAAATTGATGATCCGGTTCGATTACAGAAGATCCCTGTTTTAAGGAAGCGCCACCCCGTAGGTTGTCGATGGCAGTCACCAAAATATCGGGAAGGCGAGAGTCTATTTCTTTTCCTTGTAGTTTTAATTCCCGAGCGGAAAGCATTAGTTTAGCAATAATTATGGATTGTAATTCTGCTAGTGATATTTTGCCGTCTGGGGCAACTTTTTCTGAATTTCCTGTAAGAGCCATCAAGAGCGAAGCCATATCAACTACCTTGTCTCGGTCACTGTTTGAGACAGTTGTCTCACCACTGTAACCAACGGGTCCCATCATGGCTAAAAATTCCCGCGAGAGTAAGTATTTTTCGTTTAAAGTTGACCAAAATTCTTGGGATGGGATTTTTGTGTTTCCACTTTCGAGAATAAGTGTCGTAAAGAAACGGGCTTCTTCTGGTTTGAGAAGTCTTGTTTCTGGCGCAGAACCATTTAGTTTGTCGTTTAAAAAAGATTCTAATGGAGGTTTCATTGACCCACCATCAAAACCTGCTTCCATTGCTGAATCTATACCCATATCTATTGCATTGTATCGTGTTTTCAGCTTAATTTGCAAGAACGACTATGTTGTCTGGGTTTTTTATTGGTCCAAAAGCTTGAAATCTGTCAATTACTTGTGAGGCTGGCAGGGAGAGTGTGCCGAGAAGGGCAAGAGCTTCCCAGATAAATGTATTTTTATAATTATAATTAATCAATACTTCAGGATGAACATGTGAATAAATTGCGGCCGTTATCATGGGAAGAAGAGTAGATGTGGCCGAAAGGACACCAATTTGCTTCAAAAGATCAGATAGGGATTCAAAAATGTTTGGGTATCTTTCGAGTGGTTGTTCTTTTGTAAGGTTTGACCGTTTATTCACAACAAATGGTCCTTTGTGTTTTTCCGATACGAGCCTTCCACTACGATTTATTGAGGTTGCACAGTTGGCGCACGAATAAATTATCTCTTGGTTTAGGGATACCAATGCTGGTTGTGGGTGGATACATACTTTACAAAATTCTTGGGAGTGAATATAAGCTTCTGATTTTTTTAAATTTCCTTCAAACAAAACCGGTGTCAGTCTAGGGTCTATGTCTCTTTTCCTGATCAGAAAATATCCGACTGGGGTGTCAATGGCTCTGAAGCCTGCTTGTCTTAATTGATCTGGGGTAAGGTGGAAAAGAGAAGTTTCCCAATTATAACCCCCTTCTTTGAGGCTGGGGACAAGGAGAGTTTGGGTGCCCAGTATGCCGTCGGTTTCGTAGGGAATTGCCATGTCCTGTAGTATACCGCGGCCAGGAGACGGTTTCAAGGCGATCTTCTGGTGGGCTGGTGAAGTGGGCCAAGCTCCTTTAGGGAAGCGAAAACCAAAGCTTGTTGGGAAGCAAGTTTCTCTAGATGCAACCCAGTCGGGTCTGATTGGGGCTTGATTTTTATTTCTTTCATTTGTTTCTGTAAATATTTATGTCGGGCTTGGAGTAGCTGCCAGGCCAAATCGTGTCTACCTTTTTCGCTATTACAAACCACCAATTGTTCTGAGGCAAGAATGGCTTGGGATACGGCTTTTGGATTTAGAGGCCGTTCTCGTGAGCCGGGTCTACTGGGGATGACAACCTCCGCTACTAACATTTGTTCCAATACTGTTGCGGTCTGGAGTAAACCTTGCGTTCTTATTCCAGATAGTGCGACATTGGCCACGTGTACCACACTGCTCCACCTATCAGGGCCTTTCCAGCTCTCATGTTTATGTGCCCCCCGTCTGGCCAGTTGGTCAAACCGAGTCTTGGTATTTTCCCGGCATTCAAGGCTTGAAAGCCTGGCCCGAAAAACACTAAGCAGGTCGGATAGAGGATGGATTTTTGTTTCTGGAGCTGATGATATTTCTAAGGACATACAAAAATGCTAAATTACTTCTTTTTGGAAACGGCGAGGCGAGTGCGACCTTTAAGCTGGCGACGTTTCAAAACGGCTCGGCCGGTGCGAGTTGACTGCCTAGCTCTGAATCCATGCTTTCGTACTCTTTTCTTTTTCTTGGGTTGATAGGGACGTTTGACCATGTTTTAAATTATAACATGTAGTTCCCGGGGAACGAAATCCCGCCGAAGCAAAAAGTATTTTTGCGAAGGAGGATAAAACTGGGGCTTGAAAAATTGTGGATAACTTGTATAAACGGCGGCAGGATGGAGCTTGATATAAATAAAACTTGGAAATCGGTATTGGATAGTATGAGGTTGTCGGTATCAGAGGCAACGTTCAATGCTTATGTCAAAAAAACAGAGTTGTTGAATATTAAGCAGGTCGAAAATCGATTGGTGGGAGAAGTTGGATGTTCTTCTGGATATGTAAAAGTGATGTTGGAACAAAGGTATTTGGGACAACTGGGTGATGAGCTTACCCGAATCACCGGCCAAAAAAGCGAGATAAAACTGAGTATTCAGAGTGTAAGAGCTGGAGACCCCGCAGTTGCGGGGCAGGGCGTAAGAGGTTTACCTTTATTTAATGAACCCAAAAATGTAAACAATGATGGTTGGAGAAATGCCCGGCTGCGGCCAGATTTTACTTTTGACAACTATGCAGTTTCCGGAAGTAATCAAGTAGCTTACGCCGCTTCGGGGATATTATTTTGTTCCGGAGAAGAGTTTACCAATGATTTGGTTGAAGGGATTCGCAATAAATCCACCGATAAAGTCCGGTCTAAATACCGGAAAGTAAAATTATTACTTATTGATGATGTCCAATTTATCGCCGGCAAAGCCACGGTGCAAGAAGAATTTTTCCACACCTTTAATGCTATTCAAAGGGAGGGTGGGCAGATTGTGATGACTTCAGACCGACCCCCATCGGAAATTGCCAAACTAGAAGAACGGTTACGCAGCCGGTTTGGGGCAGGCATGATTGTAGATGTGGGTCCAGCCGATTTTGAATTGCGGGCCGCAATTGTCTTAATTAAATCCAAACAAAAAGAGCTGGCCATTTCTATGGAAGATGCTAGACTAATTGCTGAACACATCGAGGGGTTAAGGGAAATTGAGGGTTTTTTGGTCCGGCTATCTTCGGAAAAAGATTTGCATGGAGAAAAGATCAATCCGGAGTTGATACTCAAACTTCTGAAAATAAACAAGCACACCGATGGGTCAAGTAAAATTGTCACTCCCACGGAAGTTATTTCTGCCGTCAGTAGTTATTTTAATATTACCCCAGTCGCAATTCGTGGCGAAAAAAGAGACCGCTCAATTGTGTGGCCCAGACAAATTTTGATGTATTTTTTGCGAAACGAACTAAAGTTACCCCAAGAAGAAGTGGGAAGATTGGTTGGAGGGCGAGACCACTCTACCGTCATTCATGCAGACAATAAGGTCCGGGCCGAATTGTTGACCAATACCCAATTGTTAAACCAAATCCAAGATATCAAGAAAAAACTGTTGATATCGGGTTGATATCTTGTAATCAAGTTGAGGGTTGTGTATAAAGGGCTGAAGGTTTGTACACGGTGGTTTGAGATATCCCAAACATATCCACACAACTGTGCACAACTTGACATGCCCACTATCAACACAAATTAAAGCCGAAACTTGAATAAATAAAATAAATACTATGCACTTATCCACACCACCTACTACTACACCTACTAATTAAAGATGTGAAATTAACGATTTTAAAAAATGATCTAAGTTGGGGATTGTCTAATATTTCCCGTGTGATTACCGGCCGTGGGCAATTGCCGGTATTGTCCAACGTTCTGATAGAAGCAACTAAAAACGGACTAGTGCTTTCTGGTACTAATCTGGATTTAGGAATGAGAGTAACTCTTGGAGGAAAAATTGAAGAGGAAGGATCTTTAACTGTACCGGCCAAGACTTTAACCGAATTTGTCAGTTCTATAATTTTTGAAACGGTAGAAATAACAACCCAGGGAGACAAATTAAAACTGGTAAGCGGAAAACAACAAGCTACTTTGGCTGGAATTCCGGCTGCGGAATTTCCAATAATACCAAAGATGGGAAAAAATAAAGACAAAAGTTTTGTTTTTCCACACCAAATTATTTCCGAGATAGCAACCAGTGTTGCCTATGCCGCATCTAGTGATGAAAGTAGACCGGTGTTGACTGGTGTTCGGTTTTCGGTATTCGGTAATCAGTTAATTGTGGTGGCAACGGATGGATTTAGGTTGGCCAAAAAGACAATAAAAATTGATGACGCCACAATATTGGGCGAAGGGTTGATTCTCCCGGCCAGAACGATTGTGGAGCTCTCCAGATTAGTCGAAAGCAGTAAGGACGAGGTCTCGATGACTTGGATTCCCGAAAACAATCAAGTAATTTTTGGTTTGGGGGAAATCGAACTAGTGTCCCGCATTTTGCAAGGTAATTTTCCGGACACCGAAAAAATAATTCCCAAAGATTTTAAGACAGAGTTAAAAATTGATAGAGAAGAATTATTAAAAGATTTGCGGGCGGCGGGAATCTTCGCTAGAGAAAACAGTAATATTGTTAAATTTAGCGTTCAGGGTTTAGTGCTTAGGGTTCAGGCCAGTGGAGGGCAAATAGGAGAAAACGAAAGTGAAATTGAGATTGAAACAGAAGGAGAAGATTTGGAAACCGCCTTTAATTTTAAGTATTTATTAGACTTTTTAAATAGCGTAGTTGGAGAAAGAATAACCATGCGTTTAAACGAACCCACCTCGGCTGCGGTATTAGGAGTAGATGGACAAGAAGACCTCGTGGCCCTCATCATGCCCGTGAGGGTTTAGTTATTTAATGGCGGGGAGAACAAAAGTTCCCTGAGCCTGAGATCCGGAAACAGAAATACCAGAGGCTTCAAAAAAATATACAGGCTGAAGAAATGTGTCGGTAGAACTATAAAAATATCCCAAATTCATACTCTTTATTTCTACAGATTTTTTAAACATGTCATTAAGGAGTTCAAAAGTTTCCCCACTTTTATAGTGAATCATTTTAGCCATTTTAAGGTTTGTTTCAGCCTCTGAAAAAGAAATTGTTGATCTGTTTTCAGAATCGGTGGTGAGAGGTAAAACAAGAATATTTGCAGCCAACACGTTATTTTTATTATCGGTAATTATATTTGAATAAATTTCAGTCACAGTGCTGATTATTGGCAGATTGTCTATTTTGGGAGTTGCTAAATATTGAGTATAAACACCCCCTGTTGGAACAAAAGATTCTTCCGGGCGATTGGGGATATAAGGACCAGAACTGTCAACAGAAAGGCTAGCATTTAGACTTGAATTAAGGACTTTAATAAAATCATCTTTATTTACTGAATTTGATTTGGCTGAATACTCGATTTTACGAATTTTTGCTTTGACAACTAAATACTTGTCGTTTTCCGACCACATGTAGGTAATCCCCAATACGGGATCGTTTATAGTTTGCGCCGGAGAAGAAAAAGAAAGTTGAGAAGCGAACTTGTCTACCATGTCCTTTTTGATGGGGGAGTTGTTGAGAGTGTATATTTTTAGGATATTAGGAACAGAAAGATTTAATTGACTAGGCAATTTAAATTCAAGATCTTGAGGGGGAAATTGAGGAATAGAGAGTTCTGGAAGACCAGAGGGTGGTGTGGGGGTTTTGGGCTTGGTGGATTTGAAATAAAGGTAGGTAAGGGAAAGAGCTGAACAGCCAACCAATAATAATATAATTTTGGTTTTGGTATTTAAGGAATGAATATTTTGCATGGTAATTTGGCTCCCGTATCATTGTAACTCCAACAACCACGGGGGATAAGGGGAGAAGATGGAATATACTCCGGCCACATGAACGGAGCAGTGTCGGTTTGCAAATTGGTGGCTAGACCATAGACCGAACCGTTGTCCTGCCTAAACTCATAATGGAGATGGAGGGGAACACCCCCGGAATTTCCAGAAATAGCGATCGGTTGGCCTTTTTGGACAGGAGTGTTTGGGGCAACCAAAAACGAACTTAAATGGGAGTAACGGGAAATAATTCTTAATTGGATGTTTTTATAATTGCAAGTACTGTATACATCTACGAAGTTTCCATAGGTAGCAAAACCACCATCTCCAATTTTTGGAAAGGCGACGCCGTTGTGGGTGGCAAAAACCTGTTTATAAGCAACTCCAATATCAATTGCCTCGGTATTTTTGTGGGAAGCGTTAGGGTATACAGAATCCGGAACCCAGGCTCCTTGGTTGATAGTGGCTGAATCTTTAACCGGCCAAATCACGGGGCAACCTTCGGGGAGGGGTCCGGTATAAGCTAAATTTGCACTAGAAGAGGCGGTATACATATTAGGGGGTACCACAAAGGCTGAGGTGTTGATGATAAAAAGAATCAGGGCGATGACGATGGGGATGGATAGGACAACAATGCCAATAAACAGAAATAAACTAGAAAGCATGGCCACTACTCCAGCGAAAACATTGGTAATAAAATTGTTGAAAGTTTGGGCAGGAGAGTGTTTAACAACGGTGGTGATAGTGATTAGTCTGTGGATGCTAAAAATGGAAATGGCCCCACCAATAGGAACGAGCAGAAGTGGTGCAGCAGGGATGAGGATGGGAACAAGTATTAAACCAATTGATCCAGCAAGCATGCCTATGTTTAAAACAGGATCGGTGAGGTCTATGTTGTCTTTTTGGTTTGGGTTTCCAAAGGAAGAAATTTTTGAGAATAGATAACTAAGTTGTTCTTGAATATTTTGTATACTCTGGTTGAAAGAGTTGGAAGAAACACGCGATGGTTTTGACGAGGTTTTTTGAGCGTTTTTACTTGTCCCAATTGCAGTAGCAGCTTCGTAAGCGACGAGAAATTGTTTGAAATAAGGAGAACTGGTGGCGCGACCGGCGTAGTAAGTTTGGGCGGATGGAGTGAAAATTGTTCCCAAAGAAGCGGAGATTGCGGCTGAAATGGAACGGGAGGAGGCTTGAAACCCTTTAGTGCCAGCAAAATCCAGTCCCATGTGGACGAGAAACTCTTGAAACTGGGTTTGGCTGGCTGGGAATTTGGTGGCTTTTTGAGCACTGTTGGAGTTGTGATAGACATAATTGATGAGGGGGGAAATTTCAAAAAGGGTTTGCGCAAGAACTAATTTTTCAGTTGGATTTGGAGTGTCGAGTTTGGAAGTGGATTGAATGAGACTGGCCAGAATACCGGTGGCGGTGTGGAGATCTTGTTTGGAGTTTTGATATAGAGAATTTAACTGAAAGAGTGGACCAGTAAGATCTTTGATTAAAGTCTGTATTTGAGAAACTTTTAAGGGGAGAGAGGAAATGGCTTGGGGAGAAAGAGTTTTTACTTCTCCAAAAAGAACAGAAGAGACTAGTGCGTATTGGTGAGACAAATCGGGAGAATTTGTGCCCAAAAGGGAATCAATGTTGGGGCTTAGGGGGGTAAGAGCCAGGGCGATCGTGGAATTATCGAGGGGGGTGGAAGTAATTTTGGAGACATTGGAGAGAATGTGGACCGCCTGCTCAAGACCAACCTCTACGCCCTGTTGGTTGGTAGTATTCACAATGAGAAGAGAAACCTCTTTTATTAATTCGGGACTGGCGGAGGGAAGAACAGCCTTTAGAGAGGAACTAAAAAGGGAAATTTTTTGAGTGGGAGCATTTTTGTTTTCCAGTTCGAGTTGGGCAAGGTGTTTTTCGTAGGCTTCGCGGACAGACGGAGGAATAATATTGGGAACTGCGACCTCATTATAATCATCAATGATACCTTGGAGATAGCTGAGCATTTTTTCAAGAGAGCTTGGGTTTTTGGTGTCGGTGGGTAGTTCGAGGTGGGGAGTAAATCCTTCAGAACGAAAGAGTTCTAAGAGATCGTTTAAAGCAGCCTCTCTTTCTGGGTCCCAAAAAGCCGAGGCCCCTTCGAGATAGCGTTGGCGTTCGTAAATAATATTGCGGGCTGATTCGGCAACTTGATAGGCAAAAAGATCAATCATTTTGGAACAACCACATCTTGGGGTTTGGTGGTGATAAGTTTGTGTTCATCGGGAGAGGCAATGACTCGAATGGCTACATGATTATTACCTGCAAAAAACAAACCTTCTCCCACACCAGCAGAAAGTAAAAGATGTTTTTCTCCCTCGGACAAATAAAAAACTTGAGCGACTTTATCGATAGCGGCGGGGGATTGTTTCATGAGAATTTGGATAGATGAATTAGTAACAATAGCCTTGCCGTAATCTGTACCCAAAAAGTCGTCTACATCCTGAGTAATGGTGGTCAGACCCATGAAATATTTACGGCAACGTTTGGCAATCCCATACACAAAAGCCGCAGAGTCGGGTGAGCGCATCAGATACCAGGCTTCGTCTATGACCAGGATACGTTTTTTAAAATCGCGGCGCATTTTGGTCCAGATGTAGTCTAGGATAATATAAATAGCAATTGGCTTGACGGAATCTTCCAGGTCGCGGACAGAAAAAACAGTGAAGGCGTTTTTGAGATTGACGTTGCTGGGTTGATCTATGACGCCCTGGAAACTTCCCTTGACATATTTTTCAATTCGGTCAGCCAGAGACCGACTATCTGGCTCTTCCATACCAATAAGGGCTTTGAATAAATCTTCCATAAGAGGGGGGGTTTTCTTTTGGGTTTCCATGTCTGTGGTAATGCCTTTGGCTTTGTAAGTGGCCACCAGAGCGCGATCTAATATTGCTTCCTCGGATGGGGTAAGTTTGCCCATAATGACCTTAAAAAGTGAATGGAGAGAGAGAATTTTGAAATTAAGTTCGTTTTCTTCTGATTTTTCTGTGAGGGCAGAAAGGTCGAAAGGGTTGATGCGGTGAATGGAAGAAAAACTGAAATTAATATATTCTCCACCCACGGCATCACTGAGGTTTTTGTACTCATTTTCGGGATCTATAACAATAACCTCGGTGCCAAACATCAAAGAACGTAAGATTTCCAACTTGATGGCATACGATTTTCCAGCTCCAGCTTTGGCAAAGACGACAGTATTGGCGTTTTCCAAACTAAACCTATCAAAAATTACCAAACTTCCATTATGTTCATTTAACCCATAGAGAACACCTTCGTTGCTGGTAAGTTCAGAAGATGTAAACGGAAAAGTGGTGGCTAAAGACGTGGTGTCCATATTGCGGGTGATCATAAGGTGGTCGGTGCAGGTGGGCAGTGTAGTTTTGAACCCTTCAGCTTGCTGGAGAAGGGCGGGGGTGGAGGAAATAAGGAGAGAACCCAAAGTAGAAGAGACTTGTTTGGCGACCTGGTCTAATTCGGCCTCAGATTTGGCAGGAATTGTTACATACAACCCATATTGGAAGAAACGTTCTATTCCTTTGACTAGTTGTTCCTGGAGGGAAAGTGCGTCTTCGAGTTTAGCTTGAGTGGAAGGATCTATAACTCGGCCACGTTGAATATCGGTGGAAATTTCGGCTTCCATTTCAGCAATTTTGCGGCGAAGATCATCAAGAGTGGACTTGCTTTCGACAGGATAAATAAACATAGAAATATTAAGAGAGTGATCAAAATTGATTAAGGGGGCTAGCCAGTTGGCATTTACAAATCTGGGGTAGCCAGCGACAAAAAGAGTACGGAAGTACCAACCGTCGGTGCGCATAGTATTAAAATCGACATTAATTTCTTGGGGAGCAATAATGTCTGAGACGGATTTGGCAGAATCCAGGTTTTTGACAATACCACCCCCCACTTCGTGACCCCCTCCTGATTCAGGAGGGAGAACGGGGGAGGTAGTCGGGGTTGCAGATTTTTTGTTGAAAAATTTTATTTTGGGTAGATTCATGTTTGTTTGGGGATTGTTGGATTAACTTTGGTACCAAGTTGGCCACGATTGTATGAATCAAAAAAGAATTGAAGTAATTCATTGGTGGTGAGCTGACGAACTCTGAGTCCGATACGGGCAAAAAGGCGAACAAGATGATCACGTTTGGGAGATAAATTTGTGATTGCACGTTCAATAATATCCTGCTTAGGGCGAGGTAGTCCTTTGGGTTTGGATCCGGGAATAAGGGAGCTAAGAGAATTAGCGGCGGCTCCAGCGCCCAACTCAAAAGAGCTGCAAGGGATAGAGATAAAAAACTTTTTGTCCAGAACGTTTCCCTGGCGGACGACGGTTTTGACAAAATCACGGTATTTGGCGAGCTGGCCTCTAAGCAGGGGGGAAGAAATGGAAGTTAATTGTTTATCCAGTGAAACAATGTAATCGGAAATATCTTTTTGTTTAGAGCTAATAATAATTTGAATAGAAAAGGTGAGAGAGTTGAGAAGTTGAGCGTAGGCATAAATGGTGGCGTCTTGCTCGGTTTCTGAAAGTAAGCCAAAGTTGATAGCAGAAATCTCAAGAACCAAACAAACTGAACCATCCTTGAGGAGGATTAAATCTTGGAGGATATCCTCAATATCAACATGATTTTGGGTAGTAGTAGTTAATGGGATTTGTGATGGTTTCATGTGGTAGCTATAATTTGAATAGGATTGATAATTTTACCATCGGCTTCAAAGGAAAGAGTTTCAAAATTTAAGCCATCTTTTTCGGTAGTCATTTGATATTTACCATTACCAACAGGGGTGGCAATTCTGAACTGACCCAACTTGTTGGTACGCAAAGCCCGGACGGGAATACCGGTGGCCATATCGGTAATTTCGATAATAGCAGACTCAACACTGGCGTTTTGGGAATTAACTACCACTCCGGAAATAATGTTGGGAGTTTCCGGCGTCTGCATCGGGGTATTTGCAGATATTGGATTCTGAGCACTTCTTTCTGAGTACTGAGCACTAATCGGTGAATGCGAAAAAAGACCGCGCGCTTGGCAAGCG